>ENA-ORTB01004012-ORTB01004012.1-human-gut-metagenome-genome-assembly--contig:-NODE-4012-length-10715-cov-8.040807_pt1 | contig 10715 bp, 9 predicted proteins | sample MGYA00241905_ERZ509174 | MGnify/ENA primary metagenome ERZ509174 (study PRJEB26280, sample SAMEA2338851) | human gut metagenome | biome: human gut; feature: human-associated habitat; material: faeces...
ACGCTACAGCAGCAGAGATCCGTATCCAGTACGGCGGATCTGTAAACGCTGCAACAGCTCCTGACTTATTTGCTCAGGCTGACATCGACGGCGGTCTTGTAGGTGGCGCTTCCCTGAAACCAGATTTCGGAAAGATCGTAAACTACAAATAAGATTTAGAAAATCAGCCGCAGGAGGCTTTCGTTTGACTGCTTCCTGCGGTTTTATGCTGTAAAAGTGATATTTAAGACGAAAGGTGATATTAAAAATGAGTAAGAAACCAACAGTACTTATGATCTTAGACGGTTATGGACTGAATGAAAAGACAGAAGGTAATGCAATTGCTATGGCAAAAACACCTGTTATGGATAAACTGATGTCAGAATATCCATGTGTAAAAGGAAATGCCAGCGGACTTGCAGTAGGACTTCCGGACGGACAGATGGGTAACTCAGAAGTTGGTCATATGAATATGGGTGCCGGACGTATCATTTATCAGGAACTGACAAAGATCACAAAGGCAATTGAAGATGGTGTATTCTTTGAGAATAAAGCACTTCTGGCTGCATGTGAGAATGCCAAGAAGAATGATTCTGCACTGCACCTGATGGGGCTGGTATCTGACGGTGGTGTTCACAGCCACATCGGACATATTTTCGGCCTTCTGGAACTGGCTAAGAGACAGGGACTTGAGAAAGTATACGTACACTGCTTCCTTGACGGTCGTGATACACCACCGGCTTCAGGAAAAGAGTATGTAGAGCAGTTAGAAGCTAAGATGAAAGAAATCGGCGTAGGAGAGGTTGCAAGTGTTTCCGGACGTTATTATGCAATGGACCGTGATAACCGCTGGGATCGTGTAGAAAAGGCCTACAAGGCACTTTCAGCAGGCGAAGGCGAGACAGCTGCTTCTGCTACAGAGGGAATCCAGGCTTCTTATGACGCAGATGTAACGGATGAGTTCGTTGTACCATTTGTAGTAACAAAGGACGGCGCACCGGTTGCAACGATCAAAGAAAATGATTCGGTAGTATTCTTCAACTTCCGTCCGGACAGAGCAAGAGAGCTTACAAGAACCTTCTGTGACGACAACTTTGACGGATTTGAAAGAGGAAACAGAATCAAGACAACATTTGTATGCTTTACAGAATATGACGCTACAATCGAGAATAAAAAGGTTGCATTCGTAAAAGAAGAGATCACCAATACATTTGGTGAATTCCTCGCAAAGAATGGCAAAAAACAGGCGCGTATCGCTGAGACAGAGAAGTATGCACATGTAACATTCTTCTTTAACGGCGGTGTAGAGGAACCGAATGAAGGGGAAGACAGAATCCTTGTAAAATCCCCGAAGGTTGCTACTTATGATCTGAAACCGGAGATGAGTGCTTACGAAGTATGCGACAAGCTGACGGATGCTATTCGTTCCCAGAAATATGATGTTATCATCATCAACTTTGCAAATCCGGATATGGTTGGCCATACCGGTGTTGAGAGCGCAGCAATCCAGGCAGTTGAGGCTGTTGATGAGTGCGTAGGCAAGGCAGTTGATGCATTAAAAGAGGTTGACGGACAGATGTTCATCTGTGCGGACCACGGAAATGCAGAGCAGCTTGTAGATTACGAGACCGGCGAGCCATACACCGCTCATACCACCAATCCGGTTCCGTTCATTCTGGTTAATGCAGATCCATCCTACACGTTAAGAGAGGGCGGATGCCTGGCAGACATCGCACCGACCCTGATCGAGCTGATGGGAATGGAGCAGCCAAAAGAAATGACAGGAAAATCCCTGCTGATTAAGAAATAAAGAGAAATCGTGAAAATGTCCCTGCCGGATTCGTTTTGAAACGGGTGCGGCAGGGATATTTTGCTATAATAATCTGAAAATAAAAATAATTACGCAATAAGAGACAGAATAAAAATGAAAAACAGATAAAAAATCAAAATAAAGTGTTGACAAACGGTGAGAAAACTGATATAGTAAAGTCAACAAAAGAAAACGGAAGAAAAAAACAGAAAGAGAGGACGGACCACCGAGAACATAACGAATTACCCCATAAACTAAGAAAGCGAAGGTATGGACCCAAGAAAACGTAACGAAGTACCCCAAAGCGAAACAAAAGAACAAAAAAAGAAAGGATTCAGTCCAATGCACAGTTCTAACTTATGAAAGCCATCCGAAAATGGAAAAATCGGATGGCTTTCATATTGCGTTTTTTTATGTTTGAAAAGAATAAGGACTGGAAAAAAGAGGTTTCGACAGAGAGAGCAACATATTTTTCCCATAGCACGGTCATACTGTGAACGCAGAGAAGAAACTTGGTTACTGTTCACTTTGCAGCAAAACAGGAGGGAAAACTATGTTTCGATATTTACCAATTCGAAGCGTGACAGGAAGAGAAATTCTGGATTCGCGCGGAAATCCGACCGTAGAGGTGGAAGTGGCCGTCGGGGAGGGGATTCTCGGACTGGAAGGCCATATGGGGCGTGCCCAGGTGCCGTCCGGGGCATCGACAGGAAAATTTGAGGCACTGGAAAAAAGAGATCAGGAAGTGCGCTATCTGGGGCAGGGCGTGAGAAAGGCTGTAGAAGCGGTCAATACCGTGCTGGCCGATGCCGTTGTCGGCGAGAATGCGCTCGAGCAGGAGCGGATCGACCATATCCTGTGCCAGGCAGACGGAACCGAAACGAAAGAAAACCTCGGGGCAAACGCCATTCTCGGTGTCTCACTTGCTGTGGCGCGCGCGGCGGCAAATGCGCTTCATCTGCCGCTGTACCAGTACCTGGGCGGCTGCCACACAAGCCGTATGCCCGTGCCGATGATGAATATTTTAAACGGCGGCCGTCATGCCGACAACACCGTCGATCTGCAGGAATTTATGATTATGCCGTGCGGCGCTCCCTCATTCCGGGAGGGTCTTTCCATGTGCGCGGAGATTTACCATACGCTGAAGCAGCTCCTGAAGGAGAAGGGATACTCGACTTCTGTCGGCGATGAGGGCGGCTTTGCGCCGGATTTAAAGGATTCCGATGAAGCACTGCAGCTCATTGTCAATGCGGTCCAGAAAGCCGGCTATGCGCCCGGAAACGACGTGATGATCGCGATCGATGCGGCGGCAAGCGAGCTCTACGAGGAGAGCAGGAACGTCTACTACTTTCCCGGGGAATCCCGTCAGTGCGGAAAGACAGTATTTCGGGATACCGCAGAAATGGTTGCCTACTATGAGGAACTGATCGAAAAATACCCGATCGTATCCATCGAAGACGGGCTGTGCGAGGACGATTTCGAAGGCTGGAAACAGATGACGGAAGCGCTCGGGAACAGAGTACAGCTGGTCGGGGATGATCTGTTTGTGACGAATGTAAGAAGGCTTTCCTGCGGCATTGCACTTGGCACGGCAAATGCGGTTCTGATCAAGGTAAACCAGATCGGAACGCTCTCTGAGGCGCTGGATGCGGTGGAGATGGCGCAGAGAGCAGGGTACCGCGCCGTCATTTCCCATCGGTCCGGAGAGACAGAGGATGATTTTCTGGCAGACCTTGCCGTCGCGACAGGCGCCGGCCAGATCAAAACCGGAGCACCGTGCCGGTCGGAGCGGAATGCGAAATACAATGAGCTTCTCCGCATCGAGGAACGCCTCGGTGAGGAAGCGAAATACCGGAATCCGTTCCCGCAAAAGGGAACCGGCGTAAGAGAATGGTGAAAAACGGCGTAAAATAGGCAAATAACAGTTGAAATCGTTCTTCCGCTATGGTAAAATAATATAAGTTGGCCGTAGGAGGTGTAATTGTGGAAATTTTAAGAACGATTTTGACAGTCATTTATGTCATTGATTGTATTGCTTTAACCGTTGTTGTATTGATGCAGGAAGGAAAACAGCAGGGTCTCGGTGCTATCGCAGGTATCTCAGACACTTACTGGGGAAGAAACAAAAGCCGTTCTGCAGAAGGAACTCTGATCCGTGCAACAAAAATCATGGCAGTTCTGTTTATTGTACTGTCGGTTGTATTAAACATGAATTTTTAGCAAAGTAAAGACATCCTTATTCCCACGAGAAGGCGTAAGGGTGTCTTTTTCTACAAAGAGGAGATAATAGATGAAAGATAATAAGAAGAAAAAAGATCGGAGGAAATATCCGCAGGGCAGCGCGGCGTCCCATGCAGGACAAAACAGCGGGAACCATGGCGGTCATGCGTGCCATCCGCGTTCCAGAAGTTCGAAACTGCTGAAAAACCGCAAGACGCTGCTCATGGATCTCGTAAGCTCGAAAAACTATGAGCCGATGCGTCTGAAAGACATTGCCATGCTGCTGCAGGTGCCGAAAGCAAAACGGTCGGAGCTTGCGGAGGTTATGGAAATCCTGGTAAAAGAAGGAAAAATCGATGTGATCTCCGACGGCCGTTACCAGAAGAGCCGCGGTGCATCCACAACGACGGAAAAACGGGAAAAAAGAGACCGCCGCGCCGGAGAGCAGGGCAGAAGAGGACGCGATGACCGATTCCGCAGAAAGAATGGAAAGGACGGCGACACAGAGAAGAAGCCGCGTATCCAGACTGTCGATATCCAGGCAGTCGTGGACGCTTACCAGATCCCGGAGGAGTTCCCGGCACGCGTGATCACACAGGCAGAAAAATGCCCGGAGGAAGTAATTCCAAACGATTACAACGGCCGCCTCGATCTAAAAAGCTGGCAGATGGTGACAATCGACGGCGAGGATGCCAAAGACCTCGATGACGCCGTATCCGTCACAAAAGCGGGCGATACGTGGACGCTTGGCGTTCATATCGCTGATGTCAGCAACTATGTGCAGGAAAATTCCGCCCTCGACCGTGAGGCGTTAAAGCGCGGCACCAGTGTCTATCTGCCGGACCGCGTCATTCCGATGCTGCCGAAGCGTCTGTCAAACGGCATCTGTTCCCTGAATGAAGGACAGGAGCGCCTGGCACTCTCCTGTATTATGACGATCAACGAGAAAGGCCGTGTGATCGGCCATCAGATCGCTGAGACGGTGATCCGCGTGGACCGCCGCATGACCTACACCGCCGTCAATGCAATCCTGACCGAGCCGGAAGCACATCCGGAGCTGCTGGAGGAATATCATGAGCTGGTTCCGATGTTCCGCCAGATGCAGGAACTGTCAGCACTGATCCGGAGCTGTCGGAAAGAACGCGGAGCAATTGATTTTGAATTCCCGGAGAGCAAAGTAATTCTTGATGCAGAAGGGACGCCGGTGGAGATCCGCCCGTATCCGTCGAACGTGGCAACACGGATGATCGAGGACTTCATGCTGATGGCGAACGAGACCGTGGCAGAGGAATACTGCACACGCGAAATCCCGTTCTTATACCGGACGCATGACAAGCCGGACGGAGACCGCATGGAGGCAACGCTGACGCTGATCCGTGAACAGGGCATCAAAGTCGAAAAGCGTTCCCATGAGATTACGCCGGGTGAGGTGCAGAAGATTCTCACCAGCATCGAGGGAACCCCGGAAGAGCCGTTGATCAGCCGCCTGCTGCTCCGGTCGATGGCAAGAGCCATTTATACCCCGGAATGCAGCGGCCACTTCGGACTGGCAGCGTCATATTACTGCCATTTTACCTCACCAATCCGCCGTTACCCGGATCTGCAGATCCACCGCATTATCAAGGATGATCTGCGGGGACGTCTCGACAAGGGCGGCAGAATCGGCAAATATTCGTCCATTTTGCAGCATGTGGCGGAGCAGTCGAGTGCGATGGAGCAGCGTGCTGCAGAGGCAGAAAGAGAGGCTGTGAAGCTGAAGAAAGCCGAATATATGCTGGAGCATGTCGGCGAAGAGTACGACGGCGTCATTTCCGGCGTGACCGGATGGGGCTTCTATGTGGAGCTGCCAAATACCGTTGAGGGACTCGTTCACATCATGACACTGAAAGACGATTATTATAATTTTGATGAAGAAAATTACCGTCTGGTCGGAGAGCAGCACGGAAGAGTATTCCGCCTTGGTGAGCCGGTGCGTGTCCGTGTACGAAACGCCGAGCCTGCCAACCGGACAATCGATTTTACGTATGTAGAAAAAGAAACCGAGACAGAATAAATCCCTGGAGGAAAAAGCTATGGCAAAACAAAAAGGAAATCGAATGATTGCCAACAATAAAAAGGCATATCATGACTATTTTATCGAGGATAAATACGAGGCCGGCATCTCCCTTGCCGGTACCGAGGTAAAATCCCTCCGCATGGGAAAATGCAGCATCAAGGAATCCTTCATCCGCATTGAGCGTGATGAGGTATTCATATACGGCATGCACATCAGTCCGTACGAGAAGGGCAACATATTCAATAAAGACCCGCTGCGCATCCGGAAACTGCTGCTGCACGACTATGAGATCCGCAAACTTGAGGCGCAGATCAAGGAAAAAGGCTACACGCTCGTTCCGCTGCAGGTGTATTTTAAAGGCAGCCTCGTAAAAGTCGAGATCGGTCTGGCACGCGGTAAAAAACTGTATGATAAACGGCAGGATATCGCAAAGAAGGATCAGAGACGTGAGGCGGAGAGAGATTTCAAAGTTAAAAATCTGTATTAAAAATCCTTGACAAAAAGTATGGGGAAAGACTATAATACAATATACGGCAGTTGAAAGAGAGTTTTCACTGCACCGGGACGATCTGTTTGCGTCCCCGTATCAAAGAAAAGCGTCTGTAGAACCAGCACGGGCTTGTACTGGTTTCGACGGGGGTTTTGAAGTTTGGGAAGCCATTCGTGGACTCCGGGACCGCGTCATCAACCTGGAACCTAAATTTAAACGCAGACGATAATTACGTAGCGTACGCTGCCTAAGTGCGGCGTTGTCAGCTGAATAGTTTTCCGCGGCTATTCTCCTGGCATCAAACAGATGCGGAGCACTTCGTTTCCAAAGCTTTGCGGAGATGGAAGATTTTATGAAGCTACCGAAGCGGCAAGCCTGTCATCCGGCGTGCCGACGGGGGAACCTTTAATAGAATGACTGTAATGGGAGATGCCTGAATGAATAGGCTTTCGGACAGGGGTTCGATTCCCCTCAGGTCCATACCTGAAAAACCGCTAAAATCCAGTGTTTTAGCGGTTTTTTTGTACATTTTTGATGGAAAAAACAGGGCAAAAATGCCGCTTTAGACCGTTTCAGACCGTTTAAAACCGCATGAATTTTGGTCAAAAAAGAAAGGAAAAATTCGAAATTTTGTCAAACTTTATCTTTATTCGCATTGTTAAGAACGTAAAAGAGACCGTTTCAAAGTGCTGCAGGCACATGAAGTAGAGATACTTGATGTGCCTGCTTTTTTGTACAATAGGAAAGTTCGACTTCCGTCGAACTCTTGATAAAAAGAGCCCGCACAAAGGCGGGCATGGCAAACAGACGATAGATTAAAAGAAGTCAATGTAAAAGCCTTCTTCAAATTCATCCTCATCAAGATCGTCATCTTCGGTAAGAAAATAGTGCATATGCACTATTTAAAAACGGTGGCTCCTTATAACAAAGATTTCTGTTCACAATATAAAAAAATATCCAGCAGGTTAACTTTTGAAGCGGTAAAACAAATGCTTAAGGATGTTTTGAGTTGGTAAGGGACTAATAGATTCTGTACTTTTCGCCCTATGATTGAATCTGATCATGCGCGAGAAAAGGAAAATAATAGAATTGACAGACTTGAAAAAATGAATTACGATTTTTAAAAGTACTGCATTGCTTGAATGAGAATTATATGTTAAGGTAACAGATATAAAGAGAACTTTAAGCATTGATTTATTAAAATAAACACGGATAGCGAGGTGTATTTATGACCATAGAAGAAATTCTTGCAGGAGAATCCAAAAACGTAGAATTCAAAGAGAACCTGCCGGAAAAGAGCATCAAATATATGAAGTCTGTGGTTGCCTTTGCAAATGGAACCGGAGTTTATTGGTGGAGAAGTTGACTTGCGTATCAATATCTATCGAGGACAAAACGATACAAATAACGCCAGAATCAACGCCAAGAAAACAAAAAATGGCGTTAATGATATAAAAAATGGCATTGATGGCGTTAAAATATCACGAACGAAGGAACAGGTTCAGATAGAAAAACTGTTACAGGCTATAGAAAAGAACCCATTTGCAACCCAGGCGTATTATGCGGAACAGATCGGTGTGTCCAAAAGAACTGTTTCACGAATATTTGTTTCTTTACAGCAAAATGGTGTGTTGGTACAAAATGGAACAAACAGAAAATCGAATTGGGTAATCATAAAGTAGGAGAAACAGAAGAATGCAAATATTGGTCGATGCAGATGCCTGTCCGGTAATTGAGACGGTTGAGAAAATTGCAAAAGAGCATTGTGTTCCGGTAACACTGTTGTGCGATACCAATCATGATTTGATATTTGATATCGGATTATAGCGAAATAGTCGTGGTTGGTGATGGAGCAGATGCTGTGGATTATGAACTGATCCGTGTCTGTCATAAAGGCGATATTGTCGTATCGCAGGATTATGGTGTGACGGCGATAGCGTTGGGAAGAGGTTCTTATGCGATTCATCATTCTGGTAAATGGTACACGAATAAGAATATCGATTAGATGCTCATGGAGCGTTATTTAAACAACGAAGTGAAAAAATACCCGCATCATCGTGTCAGAAGGACAAAGAAGCGAAAAAAAGGCGGATACTGAGGGATTTGAACAGTCTTTTGAAAAAATGTTAGGGATGATACAGGAGAAAGAAGGAAAAGAGTTTAGAAGATAAAATTATCAGAGAGTGAAATAAAGTGATTTGATAATATTAGGAGATATGCCCGGATGCTATTTTTCAAAAAGGAAAAAGTGTCAGGGCATTTTTATGTGCAAAACTAATAAAAATAATTCTGAAAATATAGTAAAAATAAGCATATTGTCAATGAAACGGAGGGTATATAATAAAATATAGAAATATAAGCGGTGAGAAAAATTGAAAGGAAAAGTGCCTATGAAAAAACTCGGAAAATATGGTAAAAAGGTATCCTGCGTGGTAATTGGAATGCTATGTGCAGCAGCGATTGGCGCCTGTGGAAGCACACAAAGTGGGTCCCAAGATGAAAAAGATGTGAGAAATGATATTTCTGTCTATGAAGAGGGAGCTGATTTGGAAGGAACGCTTACATATGGAACCTTATTTATTGAGCCGCAGACCCAGCATATGATTGATTTATTTATGAAGGAGCATCCAGGCGTAAAAATTGAAACAAAGGTTGTTTTTGACAATGATGTTACGGATGAACAGTATAATGAAGGCTTAAATACCTTGCTTACAGAACTTGCATCGGATCAACGGGCGGATATTTATGATGCAACGTATTTACCATCGGAAATTAAGACGAAAGGCAGCGGCTATTTCGAGGACTTAAATCAGTATATTGATGCAGATCCTAATTTTAACAGAGATGATTATTACGATAATATCCTGCGAGCAGCAGAAGTCGATGGAAAACTGTATCAAATTCCGGAAGGTTTTTATTATGTTATGCTTCGGTTGAATAGAAACATAACGGATGAACTGAATTATGAAGTCCCGGACGAAATGGATATCAATGATTTATATGAGTTATATCAGCAGGCCAAGCCAATTGCAGATGATGATTTTACGATTGATGTACAAAACAATATTTACGTGTTTCTGCCGATGACAGAGGACAGAGCTTATTTGAAGAAGGAAGAAGTAAATTTTGATTCAGAAAATTATGTGGATTTTCTGAGAAAAATGCAGGAACTGTATCAATATCAACCATCCTATGCGACCCATGCATTTACGGATATTAAAAGCTTTTCCGGAAAGAGTGTCCTGCTGAATACATTTACAAATTTACTCGAAGGTTCTCCGAGCGGAATGTTTGAAGAAACCGATACGGCAACAAAACCGATCCTGTTGAAATCAACGGATGGAAAAATTCCTTTCTTGAGAATTGGTGAGGACTTTTCCATGAGTTCAGGCTGCAAAGATAAAGCGCTTGCATGGGAATTTATCAAATTCTGCATTGGTCAGAAACAATTTGAGTTCGAAGATGCAAACAGTGATTCTTACTACAGAAATTTCTTTACCTATGGCAGTATGCTGAACAAAGAAAACACACGGCAGCTTGTTGCGTATCAATTGGAAAATGATGACGACACAGCAGAAAAATGGGAAGCATACAATGAAAAAGTTTCTGCAAAAGCTTTTCGGGATTTACAGTTAGACAGTATTTTGACTGAAATTCGAAACGAATGTATGGAGCAGAAAATCACCCCAGAGGAATGTGCGAAGCTTTTTCAGCAAAGAGCAGAGCTTTATGTTAATGAGTAGAAGCTGTCCTTAATCCATGGAATCAGGTATATGAAATGAAAAAACGAAATTTTATTTATATGTGTTTTATCCTTCCAAGTTTTATCGGGATCATGGCTTTTTACATCGTGCCGTTTCTTCTGTCCTTGTATTTTGCAGTGATTGACAACATGATGAACAAGGAATGGGTGGGTCTTAAAAACTTTAAACTGTTATTCGAAAATGAGTTATTCCTTTCAGCACTCCGTAATACCGGAATTTTTTGCGGGATTGCAATACCGCTGGGAATGGCGATTGCTTTGCTTCTGGTACTGGTTTTGAAAAAGCAGAGGAGAGGTCGAATTCTTCTTATCCTGCTCCTGATCCCATTAATCGTTCCATCTGGAACGGTGATTGCTTTCTGGAAATATTTGTTTGAGAGAAATGGTTTTCTGGATG
>ENA-ORTB01004016-ORTB01004016.1-human-gut-metagenome-genome-assembly--contig:-NODE-4016-length-10706-cov-3.767815_pt1 | contig 10706 bp, 8 predicted proteins | sample MGYA00241905_ERZ509174 | MGnify/ENA primary metagenome ERZ509174 (study PRJEB26280, sample SAMEA2338851) | human gut metagenome | biome: human gut; feature: human-associated habitat; material: faeces...
GGGGCATTCTTGAATTAATTTGTGACTAAAATTTCCGGTTCTGTTTTTGCTAGAACCTCTCCGACAATCTCAGCAGGAAGACCGGAAGCTTTTAACTTGTCAAGAAGACCAGGTGCATCTTCTTTTGCAAGAGAAATGAGCAGACCACCGGATGTCTGAGGATCAAAAAGAATTTCTTCCATTGCAAATGGGATATCTTTAAATTGAACAAATGGACCGGTAAAGTTTCGGTTCCTCTGTCCGGCAGCAGTTAAAAGGAATTCATCGGCGTGTCGTAAGGCCTCTTCAAAGACAGGAACCTGTTTTGCGTGAATATGACAGGAAAGCTGTCCATCCATCATTTCATGAAGGTGGCCTAGAAAACTAAATCCTGTAACGTCTGTGCAGGCATGGATTTCGAAATTCCTGCAACACTCTGCGGCGTACTTGTTCAAGGTTGTCATGGAGTCTGTTACGGCTTTCATTGCTTCCACAGAAGCTTCTCCTACTCGATTTGCTGTGCAGATAATGCCGACACCAAGCCGCTTCGTAAGAATCAGTGCATCGCCCGGTTTCGCCCCGTTATTCGTATAGATTTTATTCGGATTGACGATGCCGGTAATAGAAAGACCATATTTCACATCCGAATCAGCAATAGAGTGCCCTCCGGCAAGTGTTCCGCCGGCTTCAATTACTTTTTCGGCACCGCCTCGCATAATTTCACCTAAAATGTTCAGATCCATTTTTTCAGGAAAACAGACAATATTTAAGGCGGTTTTTACTTCACCGCCCATTGCGTAAATATCACTTAATGCATTTGTAGCAGCGATTTTCCCAAAAGTGTAAGGGTCATCGACCATCGGAGGAAAGAAATCAAGGGTTTGTACAAAAGCAATATCATCAGATATCTTATAGACAGCGGCATCATCTTTACTGTCATAACCGACAAGAAGATTCTCATCTTCCGGTCCCTGCGGCAGCTTCGATAATATACGACTTAAAATGCCAGCGCCAAGCTTTGCAGTACATCCTCCCCCTTTACAAAATAATTTTTCCTTTTCCATAATAGGCAGCCTCCTTTTATGTGGGATGTACTCTCAGTGCTTTTTATGTATGTGCTTGTTACCACTGAAAAATACTTTTATGGTTCCTCTTCAATGTAATTTCAGAACTTTTCATACATTTCCTTTTGTAACCGATTTTGCGAGTACATTTTGGGTAAAATTTCCCAACATAATGTAATTTATTCTAAAATTAGTTTAATAGATATTGTACAGAAAGTAAAATTCATTATTTCGATAATATAGATAGGATTATTGATAAAAACGATAGATATGGTAAAATATATTTATTCTGGAGTGTTTTCGACCAGAGTATTTTAAACTTACCGGAAAGGAAAGTGAGAAAATGGATATACATCAATTGCAGATTTTTGCAAATGTTGCAGAATGTAAAGGTTTTTTGGCAGCATCGAAGAAAATGCATCTCTCGCAATCTACAGTCAGTACACATATGTCAGCCTTAGAGCATGAGCTTGGGAAAAAGCTGATTCGACGTACAGCAAGAAATTTTGAATTGACAGAAGATGGGGTAAAACTTTATAAGTATGCAGTAGATATTTTACTTTTACATCGGAAAGCAATAATGGAAGTTGGGGGGAATGGAAGTGAGTTTCTTCGGATTGGTACATCTTCTGTTCCGGCACAGTGGTTTGTTCCTACAATATTGAGTGGATTTTTAAAGAAAAATGTAAATACGCAGGTGGAGATGACGAGTGCGGATAGTTTAGATATTATTCGTCGGGTAAAAGAGGGAAGTCTCGATATTGGATTTGTTGGGACAAAGGTAGAAAAGCAGTGCAAGTACATTCCACTGATAAAAGACCATTTGGTTTTGGCAGCACCAAATACAAAGGAGTATCAGAAGATTTTTGCCGGAGAAAGTGATTCTGGGGAGAGTGATTTAAGACAGATTTTAGAAGCACCATTTTTAGCAAGAAGACAGTACTCTGGAACAATGAAAGAGGCACTCGGCAGCTTGAAATATTTTGGAATAGAAGAAGAAGACTTAAATATTATTGCAACCTTTGATAGTGCAGAGATGCTAAGAGATTGTGTGGAAGCTGGAATGGGAATTTCGATTTTGTCATATCAAATGATAAGAGAATTACATGAGTCTGGAAAGATATTGATTTATAGATTGCCGGAAAAGGAATTTTGCAGGGAATTATATCTTATCTATAAAAATGAATCTTTTCTTCCGGAAATAGTGAAAAGGTTTATTCATTATACAGAGAAGTATTTTAAAAAAGAATTTTAAGGAGATATATGTAACTTATTAACGGTTCAACAAAGTCGGTATAATCAAGAATTTTTGTTGAACATACACTAAAAGGAATAGAGAGGAAAAATGTATCGAATTTTAATTGTCGAAGATGATTCTACGATTGCTTCGAATGTGGCAGCACATCTGGAGCGGTGGGATTATGAGACCAAACAGATAGAAGATTTTAAATGTGTGATGGAAGCATTTCAGCAGTTTGATCCGCAGCTTGTTATTTTAGATATTGGTTTGCCGTTCTATAACGGATTTTACTGGTGTCAGGAAATCCGGAAAATATCGAGTGTTCCAATTCTGTTTTTATCCTCTATGAATGATAATATGAACATAGTGATGGCAATGAATATGGGCGGCGATGAATTTATCGAGAAGCCATTTGATCTAAATGTACTAACAGCCAAGGTACAGGCATTACTACGCCGGGCCTACTCCTTTCAAGGAAATGTCAATGTGTTAGAGCATGAAGGTATGCTCCTTAATTTAAATGACGCTTATCTTTCTTATAAGGGGGAGAAAATGTCTCTTACAAAAAATGAATTTCGTATTTTGCAGATGCTTATGGAAAATTCAGGAAAGATTATTGCAAGAGATGACATTATTGCAAGACTTTGGGAAAGTGATGCCTTTATTGATGATAATACTCTGACAGTAAATGTAGCAAGGCTTCGTAAAAAGTTAGAAAATGTAGGTATGGAAGGACGAATTAAGACGAAAAAAGGAATTGGGTATTATTTGGATAAATAGAGGAAAGAAAGAGAAATGATCAAAGAAAGTATTTTTTCATTTTTGAAAATCCGCAAAATGCCAATTATTATATTTACAGGAATCGTTGTGATATTTGGAATACTATTTTATTTATATGATATTCCTTTTGATGCGATTATCTATGGATGCGAATTGTCTTTTGTGTGGTGTGCAGTATGTCTGTTTATTGATTTTTACAAATATTATAAACGGCATAAGTTATTACATATCAACAGGGAGCAGTTTTTTGACGATGCAGAACAACTCCCAGAGCATATGGATATTATTGAATATGATTATCAGGAACTTGCAAAGGAATTATATCAGGCAAAGCAGGAGCTTATTTCTAAGAATCGAATTGCAAAAAAAGAGCTGCTTGATTATTATGGCATGTGGGTTCATCAGATCAAAACACCGATTGCTGCATTGGATATTTTATTGCAAAATACGGAGCAATTTTTATATGAAGAAGATATAGTGAATAGCCGGATAAATAAACGGTTAGAAATTATTCAGGAATCAATACCTGTTTCTGATATGAAAATGGAACTGTTCAAGATAGAGCAGTATGTGGAGATGGCATTAAATTATCTAAGAGTTGAAGACATATCTTCAGATTTATCTTTTAAACAGTATGCGGTAGATGATATGGTGCGGCAGGTGATACGAAAGTATGCAAAGATTTTTATATCTAAAAAGATAAAAATGAACTTTAAGCCGACAGGAAGATATATAGTAACAGATGACAAATGGTTTGTTTTTGTACTTGAACAGTTCATATCGAATGCTTTGAAATATACAAAGAAGGGACAGATTTCTATTTATATGAAAGAAAAATCTCTTGTAATCGAAGATACAGGAATCGGAATTCCGGCAGAAGATCTTCCGCGAATTTTTGAAAAAGGCTTTACTGGATATAATGGCAGAGAGAACAAGAAGTCTACCGGAATCGGTCTGTATTTATGTAAAAATATTATGGATAAATTGCAGTGGAATATTACAGTAGATTCAGAGGTGGGAAGCGGAACAAAGATATATCTTACAAAAATGTAAGGTAAGAACAGAAAGTGTTAGGTACTTCGATGGAAGTAGCTGCATTTTCTTTTTATAATAAACCTGTAAGCTTAGAGAGTGTTTGAAAAAGAAAGGCAGGGAATTATAATGGCATTATTAGATGTAAAAAATGTTCGTAAAGTATATACAACACGTTTTGGCGGAAATCAGGTGGAAGCATTAAAAGATGTAAACTTTTCTGTGGAGCAGGGCGAATATGTAGCAATTATGGGGGAATCTGGTTCAGGAAAAAGTACACTTCTTAATATTTTAGCGGCACTTGATAAGCCGACCGAAGGAAAAGTATTTTTAAAAGAAAAAGATTTAAGCAAAGTAAAAGAAAAAGAGATGGCGGCATTTCGCCGGAATAATCTGGGATTCGTATTTCAGGACTTTAATCTTCTGGATACCTTTTCTTTAAAAGATAATATTTTTCTTCCGCTTGTACTTTCCGGAACATCGTATAGAGAAATGGAAAGAAGACTTCTTCCACTTGCAGATAAACTTGGTATCAAAAACTTGCTGGAGAAGTATCCCTATGAAGTTTCGGGAGGACAAAAGCAAAGAGCTGCCGTTGCAAGAGCAGTTATCACACAGCCACAGCTTCTGCTGGCGGACGAACCGACGGGAGCTCTGGATTCTAAGGCAGCAAAAGAACTGCTAAAGCTATTTACCAGTTTGAATGAAGACGGACAGACCATCCTGATGGTAACACATAGTGTAAAGGCAGCAAGTACAGCAGGGCGGGTTTTATTTATTAAAGACGGCCGGGTATTTCATCAGATTTACAAAGGAAACCTCAGTGAGGTACAGATGTATCAGAAGATTTCCGATGCGATGACTGCAATCACAGCGGGAGGTGCGGATGATGAATAGTAAAATTTATGGAAAGCTTGCAGTAACGAATTTAAAAAATAATAAGAAAAGTTATATTCCATATATTTTGGCATCTGCATTTTCTGTAATGATGTATTTTATTATGGATAATCTGTACCGAAATCGTTCTCTAGTAGAAAAAGGTAGTCCGCTTGCGATTATGTTGTCTTATGCAGCAGCGGTAATTCTCATTTTTTCGATTATCTTTTTGTTTTATATCAATAGTTTTTTAATTAAACGCCGGAAAAAGGAACTGGGAATATATAATATTCTGGGAATGGGAAAAGGACATCTTGGCAAAATGCTTTTTCTTGAATCTGTAATAACAACGGTGGCAAGTATCATTGGTGGTATTTTAGCAGGCATTCTTTTGGGCAAACTCGTGTATCTTATATTATTGAAAATACTGCATATGGGTGGAAAGATAGAGTATAGAATCTCACTGGCATCTACTGGAATGACAACGATTCTTTTTGGCGCAATTTTTATTTTAATTTTTCTGTATAACCTTTTACAGATGAAGCTTTCAAATCCAATCGAACTGCTGCGTGGAGGAAATACGGGAGAACGAGAGCCAAAGACAAAATGGATCATGACGATAATCGGAATCCTCTGTTTAGCAGGGGGTTATTCTATCGCACTTATAACAAAAGAACCGATGGCGGCATTAGGAAAGTTCTTCATTGCAGTTATACTTGTTATTATAGGGACGTATGCCCTGTTTATGGCAGGAAGTATTGCATTTTTAAAAATGCTCCGAAACAAAAAAAGCTATTATTATAAGACGAGACATTTTACAGCCGTATCAGGCATGATCTACCGAATGAAACAGAATGCGGTAGGTCTTGCAAACATCTGCATATTAAGCACAATGGTTCTTGTGATGGTTTCTATGACAGTATCCTTATATGGGGGATTGAATGATGTGATTGTGACCCGTTTTCCATATGAGGCGCAAATCACAAGTTCAGGAATCAATCAAAAAGAAGAAGGACAGATAGAAGAAATTATAAAGAATATGACAAAGAAAAATCACACAGTGACAACTTCACAGATACGTTTTCATGTAGGGCGATTTACAACAGTATATAATAATAACAAAACGAAGCAGCTTGATATGATGGCAGCGGGGGATTATACCAATTCAAATGCTGTAGATTTAGTCATGATTCCACTTTCTGATTACAATCAAACAGAAGGGAAGAATGTAAAACTGAAAGAAAATGAAGTTCTTCTTTATCATAGAAATCATAAAAGAACTCATAAAAAAAGTGATACAGAAGCCCTAAAAAATAAGAAAGTCATTCAATTAAATAGCATCTCATATAAAGTAGTCGATGAATTAGACAGACTAGCAATAGCAAAAGCTGATACAACTAGTTTCATAGATGGATGGTATGTAGTAGTCAAAGACAGCAGTATCATCACATCCTATTTAAAAGATATTTACGAGAATAGTAATATATATGATGAACTGAAAGAATATTATGGGAAAATACAGTATAGTTACAGTTTTAATTTAAACGGAAGCAGAGCAAATCGTGCAAAAACAGAAAAAAGTATTCAGAAACAGCTTCAGAAAAAATTTGCGAATTGTTCCATTGAAAGTAGAGAATTAAGCAGAGAAAGTTTTTATGAACTTTACGGTGGGTTTCTCTTCATCGGTATCTTCCTCGGAATCATATTCCTGATGGCAACGACACTCATCATCTACTACAAACAGATATCTGAAGGGTATGATGACAGAGAACGCTACCAGATCATGCAGAAAGTCGGAATGAGCAAAAAAGAAGTCAGACATTCCATAAGAAGCCAGGTGCTACTCGTCTTCTTCCTGCCACTGATTATGGCGGTCATTCATCTGGCATTTGCTTTTAAAATTATCACAAAGCTACTCAGTGTGTTAAACCTTACGAATATATCATTATTTTTCATGTATACAGTAGGAACAGTAGCGGTATTTGCAGTAATCTATGCGATAATTTATAGCATAACAGCAAGAGAATATTACAAAATAATAATTTGCCGGGGTGAATAAACAGACGAACCCCCAGAGAGACACTACCCTATATCTGCGACTAAAGTCACAAATATAGGGTAGTGTCTCTCTTTGGGGGCGTCTTCTTGCCTGCGGCAAATCAGAAGTTCTTGATTTTGTAGGAGAGGTGTGTTAGAATGCACACAAACAAATTTTCGGAACATATGTTTATGAAGAGGTGATACTATGACAGAAAGAGAGATTCCTTTGGAGAGAAAGTTAAAGATTTTAGCAGATGCGGCGAAGTATGATGTTGCGTGTACTTCGAGTGGGTCAAGTCGAAGAGGGAAGAAGGGGCATCTCGGGAATACGGTATCTGCGGGTATCTGTCATACATTTTCTTCCGATGGACGGTGTGTTTCTCTTTTGAAGATTCTTTTTAGTAATGATTGTGTTTTTGACTGCAAGTATTGTCCGAGTCGTGCTGCGAACGAGAAGGAAAGAGCAACATTTACCCCGGAAGAGATTTGCAGGCTTGTGGTGGAGTTTTATCGTCGGAATTATATTGAGGGGCTGTTTTTAAGTTCTGCGGTGGTGAAGAGTCCGGCATATACGATGGAGCGAATGTATGAGGCGATTTATATGCTTCGGAATAAGTATCATTTTAATGGTTATATTCACGTGAAGGCGATACCAGGGGCACCGGATGATATTATATATGCACTTGGATTTTTAGTAGACAGAATGAGTGTGAATCTGGAATTACCTACTGCCGAAGGCTTGAAGAGACTGGCACCGAATAAGAAGCCAAAGAATCTGATTCGGCCGATTCAGCAGATTCAGAGAGGAATACAGACGCAGAGAGTAGCACTTGGTAAGGATAGCCGAATGGAGCGGGCGAAGGGAAATCAATATTTGTCGAATAGTATATTTAATGAGAAGAATACTTCCTTTGTTGAGGACAAGTCTGTATTTTCTATAATGGAAGACGCGCAGAAATCTGTTAAGAAGAATGATAATGTAAATAGGCGACAAAATGATGCGGCCTTTTTCAAAGAAACTAGGTTAGAAAGAGATATAGGTAGTAATATAGATACAGAAAATAGTATGAGTGTCGCTACAAATAGTAGTATAGAAAATAGTTTGAATAGCAATATAGGAAGAAGAGGCAGAGAAAATGCGGCAATGTCTGATAATGCATCGCAGATGGGAAATGGAATGAGTGGTGGAGTAGAAAGTAAAATAACACTCCCATCCCATTTTTTGCAGACTACAGGAAAGCGAGAAGGGGCGCAGTTTGTACCAGCAGGGCAGAGTACGCAGATGATTATCGGAGCTTCAGGAGAGAGTGATTTTCATCTGCTTTCACTGACTCAGCGGCTTTATCAGCAGTATGATTTAAAAAGAGTGTTCTATTCTGCCTATGTGCCGCTGAATGATGATCCGGAACTTCCAGCAATTGGAACCGCACCACCTCTTTTGAGGGAACACCGTTTATATCAGGCAGATTGGCTGCTTCGGTATTATGGATTTCAGGCGGATGAACTCCTAAGTTCGGAGCGGCCGAATTTTAATACATTTATAGATCCGAAGTGTGACTGGGCATTACGACATTTAGAATATTTTCCTGTAGAGATTAATCAGGCAAGCTATGAACACCTGCTTCGTGTTCCGGGAATAGGGAATAAGTCCGCAGGGCGAATTGTCAGGGCAAGAAGACAGGCGGCACTTGATTTTGAAGATATCAAGAAGATGGGAGTGGTATTAAAGCGGGCAGTTTATTTTATAACCTGCAGAGGTAAGATGAAGTATCATACACCGATAGAAGAAGACTTTATTACCCGCCAGCTTATTGGGACGAATCAGAAAGATAACTGGAAGATAGAGCATCCAACAACATACAGACAGTTATCTTTATTTGATGATTTTAATTTGACGTGAACTCCCCATCACCTAAAGAAAGCAGAAATGATATGGTAGTTTTTACATGTAAAGATAGATTTGATGATATGATGACCTGTATTTACGAAGCGTGGGCATCCCATCTTGGACATAACAATATAAAGTTAAGAACAGAGCCGCTTGGAACAATGGAACTTTTTTGTGAATACCGTCATGTGGAGGCAGATAAAGAGAAAACAGAGAGTGTGATAAGAACGATTCAGCAAAAGATTTCCTTTCATGCATATCAGATGGTATATCATGCAGCGATGGCAGCAGATGAAGAGGAGAAGCTTGATAGTATTTATCGTTTTTTAATATTGGGATTCCATTATGGCAGGAAGATTCTCGATTCGCTACAGAATCCGATCGTAATGAAAATATTTGAGTTAGAACGAAAAGCAAGTAATGAAGCACATATATTTCAGGAATGTATTCGGTTTACCGAGATGAATCATCACATACTTGTGGGGATAATTTCTCCCAAATGTGATGTCGTTACCTTACTTGCACCACATTTTGTGTATAGATTACCTTCCGAAGACTGGATGATCATAGATGATAGCAGAAGAACAGCAGTAGTACATCCGGCAGATCAGCCATATTATCTGACATCTCTTTCCGAAGAAGAAATGTCAGAATTCCTGGCAAGAGAATCTGCAGCAAAGGATACCGATAGTATGACTGCACTGTGGAAAACATTCTTTCAGACGATTGGGATTAAAGAACGTAAGAATCCAGTATGTCAGCGCAATCTTATACCGCTCTGGTATAGAAAGCACATGTCAGAAATGCAGGATTAATCCTGAAAGAATCGGGTTTCTAACGAAAAATTGTTCCAAAGTTTTCCTGATCGTAAATTTTAAGTAATTCCTGTACGCCTTCTTTTACTTCATCACGAGTAAAATCTGCTGCTTCAAGTTCAGCGTCAGCCATACGGTTTAGATCATAATAGAAGAACAGACCGACTTTTAATATATCCGGATTAATTGGATTAGCATATTCATAGAGAATATCTTCTGCATCATTAATATTGCCATCGTTGATCATCTGCTTTAACTTAGGATAGAGCGTATTTTCCTGAAGAAGACCTTTTTCAGCATCAAGCCAGCATCCCGGTTTGATTCCATAGGCAATTTTAAGATAAGTTTCTATTAATTCATTTGTTAAGCGTAAGTCAAAATCATCACGAAGCATGTTGTAAAACCTCCTGTTTTTCATAATGTACTCACAGACTCTTCTCACAAAAGTAAGGATGTGAAGACTCCCAAAGTACATAGCATCATTAAACTTTATAATTATACACTAGAGTTCGCGGAAATTTCAATATTTATCTTATGGCAATCAAGTAAAATCCTATAAAAGTTCAGAATTATAAAAATGATTTTGATCTATGTATTTTGGCATAGAATCAAAATCATTTTTTTGTTATAATATCTTTGCCAAAACAGGAGGAAAAATAAAATGGTAAAAATAGATTTAATTACAGGGTTCTTAGGTTCGGGTAAGACCACATTTATAAAAAAATATGCAAAGTATCTTATAGATCAGGGATTAAATATCGGTATATTAGAGAATGATTTTGGGGCAGTAAATGTCGATATGATGTTACTTCAGGACATTGCAGGAGAAAAATGTACATTGGAAATGGTAGCAGGCGGATGCGATAAATATTGTCATAGAAGAAGATTTCGCACAAAACTTATTGCAATGGGAATGTGCGGATATGACAGAGTGTTGATCGAGCCGTCCGGAATTTTCGATATGGACGAATTCTTCGATGCCCTTCATGAAT
>ENA-ORTB01004026-ORTB01004026.1-human-gut-metagenome-genome-assembly--contig:-NODE-4026-length-10672-cov-5.924649_pt1 | contig 10672 bp, 7 predicted proteins | sample MGYA00241905_ERZ509174 | MGnify/ENA primary metagenome ERZ509174 (study PRJEB26280, sample SAMEA2338851) | human gut metagenome | biome: human gut; feature: human-associated habitat; material: faeces...
TCGGCGGGGTCCATCAGGCGGGAAAGGGCTTCGCACCCAATGACGAGGGCATACTGTCCACCCAAAGTTGTCAGCAGTCCCCGCGCCACGGCTATGCCGTAGAGGAAGCCGGAACAGGCCGCGTTGACATCCAGCGCAGGCCGGTCCTCGGGAAGGCCCAGCGCCGCCTGCACCTGACAGGCTACACTGGGGGTCGCGTCTGGGGCGGACAGGGTGGCACAGATGCAGCACCCGATCTGCGCAGGGGCAAGGCCGCTGCGGGCCAAAGCCTGCTTTGCGGCGGAAATGGCCAGCGTGGCGGCAGATTCATGCTCCGTGCACCAGTGCCGGGTGCGGATGCCGGTGCGGCTGGTGATCCACTCGTCGCTGGTATCCACCATGCGGCTCAGATCTTCGTTGGTGACCGTTCGGCCGGGGGTGGCCCCGCCGGTGGCGATCAGCTGTAAACCACTCATGCGTTCCTCGTTTCTCCGATCTGGCGGTATTTTTTGTAGCGCTGGTCGGTAAGCTGTTTTTCGCTCATCCGGCAGAGCTCTTTCAGGTGCATCCGCAAAGCGGCGTCCAGCCGCTCGAAGAGAGCTGCATGGCTGCGCTGGGCCCCGCCCACCGGCTCCGGGATGACCTCTTCCACGATGCCGCCCCGGTACAGGTCCTGCGCCGTCAGCTTCATCATCTCACAGGCTTCGCCGCTGCGGGAGGCGTCCTTCCACAGGATGCTGGCAAAGCCCTCGGGGCTCAGCACCGAATAGACGGCGTTTTCCAGCATGAGGATGTGGTTTGCCACGCCCAGTGCCAGCGCACCGCCGGAGGAACCCTCGCCGGTGACGACGGCAACGACCGGAACGGTCAGGCCGCTCATCTCCATCAGGTTGCGGGCGATGGCCTCGCCCTGGCCGCGCTCCTCGGCGTCCTTGCCGGGGTAAGCGCCCGGCGTGTCGATGAAAGTGATAATGGGCCGACCGAACTTCTCGGCCTGCTTCATCAGGCGCAGGGCCTTGCGGTAGCCCTCCGGCCCCGGCATGCCGAAGTTGCAGGCCAGATTCTCCTCCAGCGAGGAGCCCTTGCGGTGACCGATGACGGTCACCGGTATGCCGTGGAAGCGGGCCACACCGCCCAGAATGGCGGGGTCCTCCTTGCACTGGCGGTCGCCCCGCTGCTCAAAGAAGTCGGTGAACAGGGCGGAGATGGTCTCGTCAATGTGGGGGCGGTCCGGGTGCCGGGCCAGAAAGACCCGGTCCTCGGCGGTCAGCGGGCCGCAGGCACGCAGGATCTCGTCCTCCTCTACGGCAAGCTCTGCCAGCTCGGCGGCGTGGGCCGTGATGGCGTCCATGTCGTCGCCGCTGCCCTTCAGGGCGGTGATCTGCGCATCCAGCGGAGCCAGCTGCTCCAGAATTTCCTTGATCATTCGTGTTTTCCTCCCACATGAAGCTGCAGCACCCGGATCAGGGTGTCGCGCAGCTGGTCGCGGGGCACCACCTGATCCACAAAGCCGTGCTCCAACTGGAACTCGCTGCGCTGGAACCCGGCGGGCAGCTTTTCGCCGATGGTCTGCTCAATGACGCGGGGCCCGGCAAAGCCGATCAGCGCCCCCGGCTCGGCCAGCATGATGTCGCCCAGGCTTGCAAAGCTGGCGGTCACGCCGCCGGTGGTGGGGTGGGTGAGCACGCTGACGTACAGCCCGCCTCTGGCGGAAAAGCGCTGGATGGCGGCGCTGGTCTTGGCCATCTGCATCAGGCTGAAAATGCCCTCCTGCATGCGGGCACCGCCGCTGGCCGAGAAGATGACCAGCGGCAGGCGTTTGGCTGCGGCGTACTCCACCGCGCGGGTGATCTTTTCGCCCACGGCGGTGCTCATGCTGCCCATAAAAAACCGGCTGTCCAGCACGGCAGCCACACAGGCCACCCCGCCGATGCGGCCGGTCGCCGTGACGGCGGCTTCGCGCAGGCCGGTCTTGTTCTGGGCGGCGGTCAGCTTTTCCGGGTAGCCGGGGAACCGGAGCACATCCTGCGGAGGCAGGTCGGCGTCCAGCTCCCGGAAGCTGCCGTGGTCCAGCACCAGACTGAGCCGGTAGTAGCCGCCGATGGGCATGTGATAGCCGCAGTTGGGGCAGACGTAAAGGCTGCGGGTCCAGATGGTGCGGGTGGCGCGGCGGCCGCACTGTTTGCACTCCACGAACTGGGGTTCATGCCAGACGGCCCCGGCATCCCGCCGGGCTTTCAGCTGAAAGGTGCGTTCCCGCATCCGGCCGGGGAACAGGTCTCGGATCTCGTTCATGGTGTTCTGCCTCAGATGTGTGCGGTGATGTAGTTGTAGATATCGCCCACGGTCTTGAGCTTTGCCAGTTCCTCGTCGGGCACGGACACGCCGCAGGCATCCTCCAGGGCCATGTTCAGCTCCACGGCATCCAGGCTGTCGGCCTCCAGATCCTCGGTCAGGCTGGCCTCCATGGTCACCTTGTCCTCGTCGCAGTTCAGGGTATCGACAACGATCTTCTTCATTTCTTCAAACGTCATGGTAGTGTTCTCCTTTTGTATGTTGGATGTTTTTAAATAGCTAAAATGTTTGAGTAATTCGGAACACGACCATTATAGCCGAATCGTTGGATAAGTCAACAAAAATAACTAAAATAATTTATCTTTTACAGTTCTGACACACTTTCCTTCCTTTTTATAATGCACGGTACAGGTGGCGGTCTGCGCACAAAACCCATTGACATGATGTGGTGGCGCTGGCCATCGCGGTCATGATCGGTGACGGCTGCTGTGCCTTCGTCAGCATCAGCCTTGGGCAGGACGAAGTGCACCGCGCAAAGCAGAGCGTGGGCAACGCGGTGGTGCTGTGAGCAGAATGACCAATTCTTCCGGCAAAAAAATGGAAATGTTGATGCAATGCAAATCTTGTAAAATGCGCTTGCCTCGGCTATAATACCTTTCATGAATGTACACGACGTCCTGCCTCTTTCCGGCAGGGCGTTTTTCACGGCAAAAATGCAGAGCAACGGCTCTTTTTTGCATGGATGGGAGGAAAACTATGACCAAGGATATGACGCAGGGCAGCCCGCTGAAGCTGATCCTTGCCTTTGCAGTGCCGCTGATGCTGGGCAGCCTGTTCCAGCAGTTCTACAACCTGGCCGACACCATCATCGTGGGCCGCTTTGTGGGCGTGGAAGCGCTGGCGGCCGTGGGCAGCGTGGGCGGCCTGAACTATCTGGTGCTGGGCTTTGTCAACGGCATTGCCTGCGGCTTTTCCATCCCCATCTCCTGGACCTTCGGTGCCAAGGATTATAAGGAGATGCGCCGCTACACGGCCAACACCGTGTGGCTGTCGGTAGCCTTTGCAGTGGTGCTGACGGTGGTCACCGTGGCGCTCACCCGCGCTGTGCTGGTGTGGACCAACACCCCGGCCAACATCATCGACATTGCAGACATTTACATCCGCACCATCTTCTGGGGCATCCCCTTCACCCTTCTTTATAATGTGACCAGTGCCCTGATGCGTGCCCTGGGGGACAGCAAGCGGCCCCTGTATTTTCTGCTGGTGGCCAGTGCGCTGAACATCGGGCTGGACCTGGTGTGCATCATCGTGTTCCGCATGGGGGCCTTTGGCGCAGCCTTTGCCACGGTGTTCAGTCAGGCGGTGGCCGGTGTGGGCAGCCTGCTGTACATCCTGCGCCACTACCATGAGCTGCGCTGGAGCAAGGACGAAGGCGCGTTCAGCCTGCCCCACTGTGCAAAGCTGTGCAGCATGGGCATCCCCATGGGCCTGCAGTGCAGCATCACGGCCATTGGCAGCGTGGTGCTGCAGGGTGCCGTGAACGGTCTGGGCAGCGACATCGTGGCCGCACAGACCGCCGGCGGCAAGGCGGCCCAGTTCCTCAGCGTGCCTCTGGAAAGCATCGGCACTGCCATGACCACCTACACGAGCCAGAATATGGGTGCCAAGGACCTGGACCGTGTGGACCGGGGCGTGCACACCGCCCTGGGCATTGGCTGCGTGTACAGTGTGGCGTCCTTCGTCATCCTGCGGTTCACGGATAAGCTGCTCATCGGCCTGTTCCTGGAGCCGGGAGAGACTGCCATTATGACCAACGCCCAGAGCTTCATCTTCTGGAACAGCGTGTTCTACATCCCGCTGGCGGTGCTCATCATCTATCGCTACACCATCCAGGGGCTGGGCTATTCGGGCCTTGCCATGTTTGCCGGTGTGGCTGAGATGGTGGCCCGCGCCATGGTGGGCTTCTGGTTCGTGCCGCTGTGGGGCTACTTTGCGGCCTGCATCGCAAACCCGGTGGCCTGGTTCTTTGCCTGCTTCTTCCTCATCCCGGCCTATCTGGCGGTGCGCCGGAAGCTGCAGCGAGAAAAAGACCTGGAGGCTGCTGGGACCCGGGCACAAGCATAACGGATCCATCTTATGAGCGGGATAGCTGGGGCTGTCCCGCTTTTTATTTACAAATCCCCCCAAAAAGGCTATACTATAAATAATTATGCAAACAGGGGAGGTGAGCAGATGGCCGAGCAGGAGCTGGAACAGCTGGAAGGCACGGTGGAAGATATCATCTACGAGAACGCCGACAACGGCTACACCGTGTTCGAGGTGTCCGGCGGCGGGGTGCTCACCGTGGTGTGCGGCGTCGTGGGGGAACTGCACGCCGGGGAGAGCGTCATCTGCCGCGGCCGGTACGAGAACCACGCCACCTATGGCCGGCAGTTCCACGCCCAGGAGTGCGAGACGGACATGCCCAAGGATCTGGAAGCCGTGTACGCCTTCCTTGCCAGCCGGTCGCTGCCCTACATCGGGGCCAAGACGGCGGACAAGATCATCGACCTGTTCGGGGCCGAGGCGCTGGAGGTCATTGCCAACGACCCTGCCCGGCTGACCCAGGTGCCCGGCATCTCGCCGGACAAGGCCGACCGCATCCAGCAGGAGTTCAAGCGGATGTTCGGCATGCGGGAGCTCATCGCCTATCTGGCACAGTTCGAGATCGGCCCCCGCAAGGCCATGGAGGTGTTCCGGGCGTTCGGGCCGGGGGCCATGCAGGCGATTTCGGCCAACCCCTACCTGCTGTGCGGGGAGCCGCTGCAGCTGGACTTCCGCCACGCCGACAGCATCGCCCAGTATTACCACATGGAGGGCGACTGCGCCCAGCGGCTGGAAGCCGCTCTGCTGCGCACTTTGCGCCACAACGCGGGCAACGGCCACACCTGCCTGCCCCGGGCCCAGCTGCTGGAAACCGCCTCCAACTTCATCCACCAGCCGCCGGAAAAGCTGGCCCGTGCGCTGGACAAGTGCATCGAGACCGAAGAACTCTGCGTGAAGATGTTCGACGGCGTGCCCTACATCTACCTGCCGGACCTTCTGGCCGCCGAGCAGGACATTGCCCACCGGCTGGCCATTCTGGCCCGACGGGGCAAGAACACCGCCCGTGACCTGGACCGGAACCTGCAGGTGCTGGAACTGACCCAGGGCTTTGCCTATGCGCCGCTGCAGCGGGAAGCCATCCGCAAGGCCATGACCGAGAACTGTCTGGTGCTCACCGGCGGCCCCGGCACCGGTAAGACCACCACCGTGAACGCCATCCTGCAATTGCTGGAAAATCAGGCCGAGCGGGTGGCCCTGTGCGCCCCCACGGGCCGGGCCGCCAAACGGCTGAGCGAGCTCACCGGCCGCAAGGCCAGCACCATCCACCGCCTGTTGGAGGTGGACTATACCGGCGGCGTGGTCAGCTTCATCCACAACGACAAGAACCTGCTCAAGTGCGATGTGGTCATTCTGGACGAGATGAGCATGGTGGACGTCAAGCTGTTTCAGGCGCTGGTCACGGCCCTGCGTTACAGCTGCCGCATCATTATGGTGGGCGACGCCGACCAGCTGCCCAGCGTGGGCCCCGGCAACCTGCTGGGCGAGATCATCCGCTCCGGGTGCGTGCCCACCGTCTGCCTCAACGAGATCTTCCGGCAGGCCAAACGCAGCCTCATCGTGGAAAATGCCCACCACATCATCTGCGGCGAGCCGCTGCAGAAGGGCGGCAAAACGGACGATTTCTTCTTCCTCGAAGCGGACGGCGACGCCGCCCAGAAGCTGGTGTGCGACCTGGTCACCACCCGGCTGCCCCGCAGCTATGGGTTCGACCCCGTGCGGGACATTCAGGTGCTTTGCCCCACAAAGCTGGGCCCCACCGGCACCCAGGCGCTGAACGTGGAGCTGCAGAACCTGCTCAACCCGGAGCAGAAGGGCAAACCCCAGCTGCAGAGCGCGGCCCGGGTGTTCCGGGTGGGCGACAAGGTGATGCAGGTGCGCAACAACTACGAGATCGTCTGGCAGCGCATCGGCGGGGAACAGGGCGTGGGCGCCTACAACGGCGACATCGGCATCGTGGAGAGCATCAACACAAGGGAGCGCTCCATGGTGGTGCGCATGGACGACCGGCGGCTGGTGTACCCGGCCGAGAACCTCAACGAACTGGAGATCGCCTACGCCATCACGGTGCACAAGAGCCAGGGCAGCGAGTTCCCGGCGGTGATTTTGCCGGTGGCGCAGGTGCCGCCCCGCCTTTGCTACCGCAACCTGTTCTACACCGGCGTCACCCGCGCACGCAAGCTGTGCATCGTGGCGGGCCGGCGGGACGTGGCCAACCGCATGATGAGCAATGTGCGCCAGAACCTGCGTTACAGCGGCCTGTGCGCCCTGCTGCAGGCGGAGCTGCCGCCGGAGCAGGTGGGTGTGGATGCTGCTTCCGCAGAGTGAACGATTCAGAATAGCCTCCGCGCTGCTCTGGCTATATTCAGCGGAAATATTATTTTTATATTCGCGTTTGTCGCGGCCTGCGGGCCGCTCCAAACGCCTTTTCACGGAAGGGGTCGTTACGGCAAGCGGCATCGGATGACAGAAAACGCGGAACGCGCAAAACTTGTATACTTTTTGCCGCAACTATGTTATACTGAACTTTGATCTGATTTTTGCCCGCCCGGCGGGCTTTTTACGATAGAGGCACAAGAGAAAGGAACGAACGACTTATGGCACAGAACGATATCGGCATCGACCTGGGTACGACTACCATCATCATCGCGCAGGAGGGCAAGGGCGTTGTGCTCAACCAGCCCAGCGTGGTGGCGATGGACACCCGCAAGAACTCCGTGCTGGAGGCGGGCGACAAGGCCCTGGCCATGGTAGGCCGCACCCCCAACTACATTTCCGCCATCTTCCCGCTGAAGGACGGCGTCATCAGCGACCACACCATGACCCGGGAGCTGATCTGCCGCTTTGTCAAGCAGGTGTACAGCTCCCATATGGTCAAGCCCCGGGTGGCCGTGTGCGTGCCCGCCGCCATCACCGGCATTGAGAGCGACGCCGTGGTGGAGGCCGTGGTGGCCGCCGGTGCCCGTCAGGTGTACCTCATCGACGAGCCCATCGCCGCCGCCCTCGGCTCCGGCATCGACATCACCCAGCCGGACGGCCGCATGATCATCGACATCGGCGGCGGCACCACCGACATCGCCGTGCTGAGCCTGGGCGGCAAGGTCAAGGCCACCAGCGTGCGGGTGGCCGGCAACCACTACGATGAGGAGATCCTCAAGCATGTGCGCAACAAGTACAGCATCGCCATCGGCCAGCGCACCGCCGAGGAGCTGAAAAAGCATGTGGCCTGCTGCCCCCAGAAGGCCGACTTCCACGAGACCATGGAGATCAAGGGCCGCAGCCTGCTCACCGGCCTGCCGGTGCGTGTGAATGTTTCCACTGACGACCTGTACGACCCGGTCATGATGCTCAGCGAGCAGATCGGCACCGCAGCCCATCAGGTGCTGGAAAAGACCCCTCCGGAACTGGCAGGCGATATCTTCCGCAATGGTGTCATGCTGACCGGCGGCGGTGCACAGCTGCACGGCCTTACCGAATACCTGAGCGAAGAGCTGAAGGTGGAGGTGACAGTTTCGCCCGATCCCGTCAACTGTGTGGCACTGGGCACTGCCATGAGCCTTGGCCTGAACGACAAGCTGGAAACCGGCTTTTTGGATGCAACGCCCCGCATTGGCCGCAGATAATCAAAGCTGCACCATTTATCCATGAATCTGAACAAAAGCGCCAAAAAGAAAAAATATCTATTTTTGTTGAAATAAATTGGAAAATAAGGTATAATATTTCCAAATTGATTTTCTGCTGACGACCTCGGGGCCGGATGCGGATTCTGAAAAACAGGAGGAAAACCATGGATTTAGGTTTTGACGTGGTCGTTACCATTACCGGCATCGTACTGGTGTTCTTGATCCTTATCCTGCTGATGGCGATTATCACGCTGGAAGGCAAGATCTTCGATTCGATGGGTACCAAGAAAAAGGCCGCAAAGGAAGCCGCCGCAAAAGCTGCCGCCGAAGTTGCCCGCCCCGCGCCGGTCGTCGTTGAAGAGCACCACGAACTTCCCGAACTGGTTCACGTTGAACCGCTTCCCACGAAACCGGTCCCGAAGAAGCCCCGCACCACGAAGAAGCCCGCCGCCGGTGTTGCCGAACTCAAAAAGGCAGAACGCAAGGCAATGCACGAATTTATGGCCGTTCCCGAAACCGACCGCGCCGGACAAGCTGCCACGCTGGAAGCATGGCGCAAGGCGACCGCCACCCGGAAAGCTGCCGAAAAAGCAGCAGACGAAGCCCCCGCCGTCACCGTGAGCATGGAAGAGTTAGAGCCGGTTTTTGAAAAGTGGTATTCCAACTTTTACCGCACCCACGACGACAACGACAGCAAGGAATACCGGGAAGCCGTCAAGACGTTTGACCAGAAGAGCAAGAGCGACCCCGAATTTTCGGCCATTGTCCAGCAATTCACGAATTACCGTTGCGACTTTATCAGCAGCGACCGCGAAGCCGCCGCGTTTGTGATGGCTCTCGATGAACTCAACCACAAGCACAACGCCCCCGAAATGGTTCCCAGCGTCCAACAGCTCGACTTTGCAAGCATCGCCGCCGGTGTGCTGGCATGATTCCAGCGCGGACACTCTAGCCGGGTTGCACCGCACAAAGCAGCCCAGCCCCACACCCCGCCGGGGTGAATCCAACACGAAAAGGAGAACGAACCATGACGACCCCGAACGATAGCCGGGACTTTTACCCTACCCCGGACAATCTCGCGTGGGAAATGGCTTACAGTCTGCAAAGCACAAAATACGGCTGGAAGCACCTACCGCAGCCCATCCTTGAACCCTCTGCCGGTGACGGCGCACTGGCCCGCCAGATTCACGCCGTCGCAGATATTCGGCACGATCCCAAAACGGGAGAACTTGACCGTTACAGCACGAGCAAGGCGAAAGAGTTTGATCTTGACTGTGTGGAACTGTCCAGCGACTTCCGCGCCAAACTGAAGAAAGACGGTTTCCGCGTGGTGCATGACGATTTTCTCACGTTCCGCCCCGCGAAGAAATACGCGGCGATCATCATGAACCCACCTTTTTCCGCCGGTGCTGCTCACTTGCTCAAGGCTTTAGAGATCATGAAAGACGGCGGCAAAATCCGCTGTCTGCTCAACGCCGAAACGATCCGCAATCCCTACACGAACGAGCGGAAAGAGCTGGCGCAGAAGCTAAACGAACTCAACGCCCAGATCAAATACATCCCGGACGCTTTCAAGAACGCCCGCCGCGCCGCCCGCGTTGAAGTGGCGTTGATCTCCGTTGACATTCCCGACAAGGAGCCAGTAAGCAAAATCCGGTTGGAACTCAACAACGAAATGACCGACCACATGAAAGCCGATCCGCAGCTTGCCGCGCTGGTGTCTGCTGATCCCATCGCCGCCGCGGTGGAACGGTACAACGCCGCCGCCGAGGGCATCCGCCGTATTTACGAAGAGTACAACGGAATCAAGAGCCTGTTTTCTGCTGCTACCGCAGACGACAAGGAAACCGAAGTGCTGAACTTCAACAAGAGCTATAACGAAGCGATCCGCAGCTTGCGCGGCTTGTACTGGCAAAAGCTCTTTGACCTGCCCCAAATCCGGGACAACTTAACCAGAGCGATGCAGGACGAATATCACAACCGCGTTTCCGAACTGGTTGATTACGATTTCAGCCCTTACAACATCCTCACGATCCGGGAAGAAATGTCCGCCAACATCGTGCAGGGCATCGAAAGCGAGATCGTGGAACTGTTCGACGACTGGACGAATCTGCACTACAATTCCGAATACTCGAAGAACGTCCACTACTACAACGGCTGGTGTACGAACGAAGCGTACAAAGTCGGCAAGAAAGTGATTTTCCGGTGTCAAGCGTTCAGCGATTGGTCTGGGCGGTTTGAACCCAGTTGGAACGCGGAAAGCTGCCTGTCACGAATTGAACGCACCTTGCACTATCTGGACACGAACGGCAAGAAGTACAACGGTGATGATCTCCGGGCCACGCTGAAAGCTGCCGGGGAAGCCGGACAGAGCCAGAAAGTGCAATTCCACTACTTCACCGCCACGTTTTACAAAAAAGGCACTTGCCACATTGAGTTTTCAAATGACGACATTTTGAAGTCATTTAACCTGTTCGCCAGCCAGAAGAAAGGATGGTTGCCGCCGTCCTACGGCAAGAAAGCCTATCACGACATGAGCAAGGCAGAGCAGAAGATCGTGGACAGCTACGAGGGCGAAGCGAGTTACACAGACACCCTTGCACGGCATCTGATCCCCACGAAAGCCACGCTTT
>ENA-ORTB01004029-ORTB01004029.1-human-gut-metagenome-genome-assembly--contig:-NODE-4029-length-10670-cov-2.365803_pt1 | contig 10670 bp, 7 predicted proteins | sample MGYA00241905_ERZ509174 | MGnify/ENA primary metagenome ERZ509174 (study PRJEB26280, sample SAMEA2338851) | human gut metagenome | biome: human gut; feature: human-associated habitat; material: faeces...
CAGTATTATACAGCAGGCCGTCACATAAGATTGATGCACAGCTTACAAAGGGCGCATCAGATGTGATAAGCAACGCATTATGTTCAGCGAAACTAATCTTTTCAAGTCTGACTTTTTCCTTAATGTTTGCAAGCGCCGCATCATTGATTTCATCCTCTGTCACCTCAAAGGTTTCAAATGCTTTCAGTGAGAGGAACGGAAATTTGTCTGACAGGATTAATCCGTCATACTTATGAGCCAGCGCATCATCTACATAATACACCAGATGCATACCAAACACAGGAAGATGTAATACCTTCTCAATGTCGTATCCATTAAGCATCTCATCAGTGATGAATGCCGGATAAACACTTTCAAGCAGTTCTGAAGGGTCTGCACTGGTTCTTGCCGGCTGTGCAAAGAGTTCCTTAAAGAAATCAAAATTCTGCTTCGGCTGCTTCGGTGGCTGTTTTGACAGTTTTGGGTATGAACCGCATGTGCAATCCTTACCACAACCTCTGCAGGCATCAGTTTTATCACCTGTCTTATCGTCTGCTGCCATATTATAAACAGTAGAGTGCATATCTTCCGGAAGGTCAATTCCAAAAAGATTTTTAATAAGTCCTTTTGCTGCCTTTTCAGCTTCCGCTACATCATTTCTTGTATATTTAGATGTATTTTTACGCGGTTCACTTGCTGGTGCTGGCTGATTGTAAGCACTCTGACGTTCCTGACGCTCCAGGTCTGCCTTAAGAAGATTGGCAAGAAAATCATTTGCCTCATCGTCGCTCATGTTAAACATATTCTTGACAAGACGAGCAGTGTCACCAGGCTCTGGTTTTTTAACCTGCTGCTTTGGAGCTTCCGCGTCTCTGGTTCTGGCATCAAACTCTTTCATGAGCTCCGCAACTGATGCATCATCAGCATTCAGAACATTTTTCATAAAACCTGCGATAGCAGCTTTTGCTTCTTCCGGGCTGTCAAAAGAGCCTTCAAATAATGGAGCACAATTCTGTCCTGGAATGCCGTTGAAGCATTTAATCTGCATTTTACCACCCATGTCGTCAGGCATCGGCTGCTGTGTCACACGTCCAGGCTGAGTTCTCATCTGCGGGCGTGAAATCTGCGGCTGAACCTGCTGTTCCGGCTTCGGATTCGGCATTTCAGCTTTCTTCTTCTGCACTTCGCTTGTAATAGCCTTATACAGCACATCAGCAAGCTCTGTAACGTCATAGTCAGCACCATACTTCTGCCACAGTAATGTGACATCTGTTGAAGCCTTGATTCCGGCCTCTTCATAAATGATACCGATGCGGCCGTTGTTCTCACCAAGACGGCAAGAAATTCCTTTCTGTGCAAGTAATGCCACCATAACCTCTGAAAACTGTCTTAAGTCTAAATTCTTCATATTCTTTTTTTCTCCTTTTCTTTGTTGGTCAGGAGTTATTCTCCTGCCGTATTTTTTTGTACAAATTTAATATGCTGGAAAAATATATAAACAAAAATTTTTTTTCGGATTTTTTTTGCACCTCCAAATCCGTCATATTGTATTTGTAGATTAATGCCTGAAACGGCAGAATAAAGAAAGGAAGAAAAAATATGAATAACAATTTAATATCGTTCAATCCATGTCAGGATGTCTTTTTGTATTTTGACGATTCAAGTCTCAAAAACTGTGTTGACATTGATATTAAAGAAGGCGTTGATACGGTTGTGTTTGATGGAGGAAATTCACAAATCAGTATTAACTTAAGGAATGTGAACAAGCAATTTCCAGACGTGAAGACTATTGTCATCAATGAGGACGTAATAGAAATAAATATTTCAAATTTTATGTTCCCTAACGTAAGAAATGTTGTGTCTCACAGCCAGTATTTCTACAGCGGAAGATACCTTATCAGCAGCGTATATTTCTCAGATATATTGAAAAACGTTTTTTGTATAAAACCAGGGGAAAATATTGAAGAGATAACGGTAGATACTATTGAAGATTACGCATTTGAAGGATGCATTGAAACCGACGGTTTCTTTAGTGGGACAATGTCTTATGACTTCAAAGAGAAAGCATTTGCAGGTTCTGCATTTTTAAACTTACCATCACGCAACGGAATTATTGCAAAAAACGGCGTGATATTTGCTGTTGATGACGATGCGACCGAAATCATTATTGATGAGCTTAAGGATGCTGTTCACAAGTGGACAGGCGTTTATTCAATGCCGATGGATTTAGACTTAAAACACGTTAAAAAAATGATATTGCATCATTTAGACAATGCCGAATCAATGACAGTATTTCCGGAGACAGTCATGATAACAGACGAATCATATGACACCAAAATACGGCGCAATTATTGTAATATATTAAATGATAAAAGAATTAAAAATTTTGAAGCCAAGCCTGATTCACAGTCATTTACAATAATTGATGGCATCTTATATTCAAAAGATGGAAAATATCTGCTTAAATGCCCGCGTGGTAAAACAGGGCATGTCTCAATACCTGAAGGCGTCAAAACAATAGGGGCAGAAGCATTTCGTGGATGTATGATTTCATCTGTATCTTTTCCAGACTCGCTCACTGAAATTCAAAGCAATGCGTTTTCATGCTCTCTGATACAGAAAATTGGTTTTGGACACGGAATTACAAGTTTAGGCTATTATGAGAGTCACATATTCTCACACTGCAACGACCTGATACATGTCGAAATTCCTTCCAATATAGAGACAATTGGAAACGGAACTTTCTTCAGCTGCAAGAATCTTGAATCCGTAAAGATACATGAAGGCGTGAAATGGATAAGAGACTCGGCTTTTGCTGAATGTGACAACTTGAGAAGTGTAGAACTCCCATCATCAGTTGAGTATATCGGTGAAAACAGTTTCATATCAACAGAAACACTCAAAGTTGACTCTGCTTTTGGAGGTTTATTATATGCATTTACCGGGTCATATGCGGTTAATTTTGATGTCAAAAAGCTTATCATTAAAGATAAGACGTATTATCTTCCATTGGTATTTAATCCAAAGCAGCAGTATCTTTTAAACAGATGTAACAAAGCATCTGAATTTCCAGACAGACAATTTTACAAAGATGCAGCCTGCACGGAATTAAAGCAAAATACAGCTTTATATCTGTATGAAAATCACATAGACGACAGCGATGAAGTGAAGAAATACCTTAAACGGTCATCAAAACAGATAGCATACCGCCTTTTGGATGCAAACAAAGATGATAAACTTGTGAAGTTTCTCCGGCTCGGGTTATTGTCAAAAGCTTCTTTAAATGAATTGTTGCTCAGCTCAAGGGAAAAAGACAATGCAAGCATTTCGTCTTACATTCTTGAAGAACTGGACAAATTCAGTCAAAGTACTTTCAGATTGTGATAAAATGATAATATTTCAACAGCCCCGGATATATTTTTCCGAGGCTGTTTTTTGCTTTTATTTTTTTGCACTTTTCTTTTCGCTTACGCCATTTTCGCTTCGTGAACCCGCTCTTCTGCCTCCTCTTTCGAGTCAAACCAATCTACCCAAATATCTTTCCGCTTGGTTTCTCTAAAGCTGTTTTTCGGCTTTACCGCAGCACGGACGGTATCAGTTATCGCGCATGAAACGCGGCCGTCATCAGTAATAGCAGTCGTTACACACCAAAATGTTTTTAATCCTGCAGACAGCAATTCGTAATCGGCCGCTTCTTCAGGTGACAGCTCTCTCATATAGTCTACATACCCCCACGCCTCGCATCCAACTTCGTCGCAAAACATTTTTGACTTCATACACACCTGCACGCGGGCAGCAGCCAGGCATTAACGGTCTTTCTGTACTGTAATATCTGAATGTTTTCTTATCTGCATTTTCTCCCATATGCCATCAGCCTTTCTTTTCTCATTATTTTTTACTTTGTTTTTGCTTTTTTGTTTCTTGCTTTTTTTGCTTTTCGTTTTTCTTCATCATACCACACTGCAGAACAAACCTCAAATTTTCAGCGAAAAAAAAGAGCCGCATGCAACTGCGGCTCTCTCAATATCCAGCGTTTAGCTCTCTTTCAGCCCAAAAATAGACTTAAATTTCGCATAATTGTCACTTCGTCCTCTGTTTAAGATAGAGAAGTACACGGTTTTGAAATGATAATTGTATGTATCCAGGCATTTCTTAAAATACTTGGCGACAACTGCCGCATCCTGTCCAAACACACCGCAGCCGAACGCGCCAAGGATTAATGTCTGTACTTTATTCTCCTCTGCCACATCCAGAACGAATTTGATTCGTCTAAGCAGCTCGGCATTGTTTTCGTCCACTTCAACCCTCGCATATTTTCCGGCTGCAGAAAAGTTTGGTGCTGCACATGTGATGACATCAATCTTGACCTGCTCCGGCTCTGCACCGTAGACGCATACACTGTCATCCAAAAAGATTACATCTTCGGAATATAATGCACGGTTAGTGTAAAGGGCGCGGTTATTATGTACCCTGTTCCACTGATAATATACCGGAAACTGCTTTAATACATTATAAAGTGTGGATGCATGACACAGGCATTCCTCCTGTGCGGAAGAGCCTTCCATAAACTTGCCGCCTGGGTTTTTATAGCTTGCAAAATTCAGTACTGCTGTTTTTCCGTCTCTATGCTGAATGGCAGACTTTACGGAATCAAGCTTGTCAACAATGATAACCGGTTTTGCAGCCTCTGCTGTTTCGGCATCACCAGTCAGGTCAAACTCATCTTCTCTTTTTGCTGCTGCCGCAACTGCAATGCCGTCACCACCATAAGTTTTTGTATTTTTAACGCATTCTTCAATCTCGTTTTTAAAGCCTGCCTCCATCATTTTATAATGGCTTACAGCCTTTTCTTTTAACTCATCTTTTTTATTGAAATAAACGCTCATATTTTTTCTCCTGTTTTTAATATTTTTTTATTGCATATACAATATGCTGAAAAATTACTCTTCTGGCATTTCTTTTGCGGATTTTTCAGCCTGGCATTTTTTCTTAATTTTTTTGATTATTTTTTTTGTTGTCTTTTTCGGGTTTCTAAATTCATGTTCGTCACGGAAAATCCACGTCCTGTCAACTACCGCGCTAAACCATTTTTCAACAAGTGCGTCAATCGGGGTCTCTGCAAACTCTGCCTTTTCCTCATCAGACATAATCGCATAAAAATCATCCATGCACTGCTTTTTACTAAACCTTAATTTCGCGCTTGGCTCAATTGCATTGGAATACATGATTGTTTCAACCGGAACCCTGACCTGCTGTCCCTCAAGGCTTTCAGGCTTCTGATGGACTGTTTTATATCCGTCTGTCACAGTGATAAAGCCGTCCTCCACACTGACCAGCCTGCAGTTATGGAAATCAACAAAAATATCTTTATCGTCTTTTTTGGTTTTTATTTTGAAATCCAATGAATCGCCGGGGATATATACAGACTCCAGCTTATTACATCCGGCAATTCCTTTAATCCGGTCTTTGTATTCATACAGCTTGCCGTTTTTCACTACCCTCGCACCAGCTTCAAGCTGAATATTCTTGTCCTGTTCCTTGTTGAAAGCCTTGATTGACTTGTCAATAAAATCTTTGACCGTGTTTACAAAGGCCATAAAATCTTCACGTTTCAGCATATCAAACGAAACGAATGCAGCCCCGCCAGCATACGGCGCAAATCTCGGGTCATTCCCGCTTCCGACATCAACCGTGAACCAGTCAATCTTTTCGTCCTCGTCAATCCTTACGGTTCTTGTCAGCCTGTAAATGTCTTCGTTGATAATGCCAGCCGTATCAATGCTTTTTTTGTACCATATAATACCGTCAGAATCCGGAATCTGTGTCTTCTGCCATGTGCCACCGTCAAAATCATCTTTCAGCAGCTCTTCTGCCATACCATTAACACATAACAGCGCCTGGAAGTCCCAGGCGTATGAAATAAATTCTCTTTTCCATTTCTTTTTATCATTTCTTCTGTATACGGCCATGGTGTAATAATAGTACAGAATATCTTTTACACTTTTAGCATGTACTACCGACTCCCAGGCCTGGATTGAAGGTTCCGAAAATTCAACTTTGACATCATCATATATCCATGTAGATTTAATTTTTTTTGACATATTTTTTTCCTCACTTATTTTTTTCTTACATACAATATGCGGAATTTTTTACAGAAAAATATTTTTTTAAAAAAAAAATCGGCGGGATTTTTTCCCGCCGTGAATATCAGATACGAAATGTATGTTCAGGGTTGTTGTTTTTAGCTTCATTTTTATTTATTCTATCCAGCACTTCCGCTGCCAGTATCGGCATATTGTTATCATTTGCATACTCCAATACGTAATGCAATGTGTCATCAGAAAGCATGTCAAGCCTTGTGTAATTAGTGAGAATCCTTTCTTTCTTTGTCGCTGAAGAATTCCTGTCACATACATATTTGACGATTTTCATACTATGCTGCTGCAGGAAAGTTTTGGCCGCATCATTACTGTTGTCCATCATATACATCTTTTCAGCCATAATTTCTCTTGCATCATCGTTGTTGCCAAGCATGAAGGAAGAATCAATCTGTGACTTCATTTCAGCTGAACCGTTAGCAAAGTATCCTCTGCATGCTTTATGCAAGAGCGTTTCGTCTCCGTGCATTGCAAACGCATAAGCATAAGGCAGAACGGTCATTCGGTCGCCAATGGTTATTTTTACCACGGCTTCCACGCTGTTTTTAAAAACGGTATCAATAATACTGTCATCATATTTATCAGTAGTCAGCTCCTTTATGTTTCCAAAGCTATTCTGCTGCAGATGTACCCTGTCAGAAACTATTACTTTTTCGATATCACATCTTCTGAATGCGCCTTCATCAACACAGCATAAATTGTCTTTATCTGACGGCAAAAGAACTGCTGTTCCAGGAATCGGTTCTTCACCTTCAAAAGAGACGCTTTCAACGCCGCTTTCATAAAAAGCATACTTTTCAATTACCTCCATCTGATGAGGGATGACAATTGATTTAAGTTCACGGCAATTCATAAAAGAGAACCATCCAATCGCTTTTATCCCTATTCCGAAATCAATCTTTTTCACCGTACTTGATGCAAAAGCATCATTTTCAAGCTGAATCAGCGTTGACGGGAATGACACGGAATCTATATGGCAATGCTTGAACGCATTGGCTGCAATTATTTCAGTTCCTTTGGGAATAGTGACATGTCCAGTTTTACCCCGCGGGCATTTTAAAAGTCTCTTTCCATCATAAGAATACACGATGCTATCTATGCTTTTGTATGTCTTACTGTCATCAAAAATATTAATATTCTCAACTCCTTCCCGGTCACACAGTTCAGCAATAGAATCAATTGTTAACCTTGAAGCCATTTCTTCTTTTGTCTGGCATACTGATTCACCAAGGTTGCCGCATATATTAATAGCTTTCGGAAGCGTATTACATCTGTACAGCAGCTGTACTGTCGAGCCCCTGTGTACTGTAATCTGCTTGATTTTTTCAAATGGAAGATGATTTGCAATGGTATGCAAATCTTCGTCTTCGTCAGGGAATACCACATTATCACATTCAGTATCAACATCAAAGACCATTCCGTTGATGCATTTTACACCATTTACAAACGGCAGCCTGCCTATCGCAGAATTATTAAAGGCCTCCCTGTTGTATGTATTGATTCCGTCAGACCCGGTGACATTCAACGTCTCGCTGCCCGAAAACGCAAAATCCAAAATAGCAGAAATACCACTCAAATCTGCAGTTTCATCAGGTTTTAAACAAAACGTATTGTAAAGACTAAAATCCCCATGAAGCCCTCCACAGAGCATACTTCCTTCCCTGTAAAAATTCTTTTCAGATGTAACTTTTCTGACATTTGGGAACATTTCGTTTGATATTGATATGACTCCCGCATACTCACTGATATGCAGTTCTTTTACGTCAGGGAATACCTGTTTTGAAAGCTTCAGAAAAAAATCGTAATAGTCTCCAAATATTACCTTTTCCACTCCCGGCTTAACATCAATATCCATACAATCTCCATCTTCATCATCAGCAATAAAACGAACATCGTTCTGAAAATTCACATATTCTATCATATTTTTCGCTTCCTTTCTTTATCACTCCGGCAATCCGGCATTTTGTTTACACATCCAATATGCCGGATTTTGCAGACGACAAAACCAATTTCTGCAAATTTCCGGCTTTTCTGCTGCAAAAAAAACGCAAAAAACCGCTTAAAATGCGGTTTTTTCTTGACTTATTCCTCTTCATCCGTGATATAATATGTATGTGAAACCTCCCACATTTAAAAGCAGACACGTCGAGAAAGGATATTATTATGACACGAAGCGAATTTGTGGAACTTATAGAAGACAAAACAAAGAAAGAACTGGAAAGCTGGCAGAACCTCAAAGATACAAAAATTTCAGTTATCAGACTGCCGCTCCAGGGAAAATCCCTATATATAATTGAAGCTGATTATGCCGACCGGACGGTCAGCGTGAATTTAAGCAAGTATTACAATTTATACGAAAACGAAATAACAAATACTATCAACACACCGGACAGCGGCATATCGTTTCTGGACGTAATCGCAAACCAGATTGCTTCCGAAATACAGGAAAAGCTGACCGAGCCCGACGAGCTTACCGAAGATGACATTTCAGACATGCGAAGTGACATTTTGGGAAGTACAGTCATCGGAATTGTAAACAAAGACCATCCGATAGTAAAGCACGATTTTCTTGTGTATAAAGACATATACGATATGTGTTTTATATATTACTCTGATTATACAGATTTGGGGCTTCCGGTTATAGACACGGCAAGAAGAAAAGAAGAGTTAAAACAATACAGCATACCATTCTCAGAGCTGGATGCCGAAGCATTAAAAAACACGGAACAGACTCACCCGGCATGCATAACACAGTCAGAGAAACATGGGTACACAGTCTGCCATATAACATCAGGCAACGAACCATTTGGCGCTGCCGCCCTGTTTTATCCAGACACATTAAATAAAATAAGCCATATGCTTTCCGGCAGCTTCTTCCTGCTGCCATACAATACATGAATTCTATGCGATTGGCTTTACAAAAGAAGGAAGAGAAACATTAAAAAAATCACTAAAAAAAGCCCTTTTTGAAATCAATCAGAAAATGTGTGAGTCACATATGCAGGATATGATTTTGTCAGAAAATATATATGTGTATGATTCGGAGGAAGGAAACCTGCAAGCGGTTTGATTTTGCGAAACACGCAGTTACGGGCAGATTCTACACCAATAGTGTCGTTAAAACGACATTATAAAAAAGCAGAGCAATCAGCTCTGCTTTACTTATTTTTTACAACGCAAACTTCTGCTTTTCTGTTGGATATTTCCCAAGCATATTCAGTGCATACGCCGAGATTTCCGTATATTCTTTCTTAATCGCAACATCAAGGATATATTCGCAAGCCTCTGCCGTCATCAGCCCAAGCTTAATAAAATTCATAATTTCCTCTTCTGTCCTGTTATTTGTTACAAAGTTCTGAATGATATGCCTGCTATGGCTATAGATATACTCTTTGGCAACATCATTTGATTTGTCCCGTAAATACATTTCAATCGCCATAAATTCCCTGTCATCTTTTTTACCGAAATACATAAACATACTTCTGACTTCATGCATAACTTTTTCAGGAACAGTTTTGCTTGAAAAATACATATGCAATACTGCATCAATATTTGAGAAGGTGATGGAATTATCAGCATATTTTGGAATCAACGCCGAGCGTTCATTGATTATAATGTCAGTGAGACATATGGAGCACCCAGTACTTTTATCCATTTCTTTTTTGATATACGAAAAAGGAATTTTTCTGTCAAGAGACTTCATTACTGATGATAATAAATCCGTATCATACCGGCGTGCAATAACAGTATCAGTCCCGAAGAATGCATCCTCAGATATACTTTTCAGCGACTCAGGAAGCTTCACCGTCTTTATCGGACATCCATTAAATGCATTGTTACTAACTGAAACCAAGCCTTCACTTATGCAAATCTCGTTTACTGCACTGTTTTCAAAAACCCTTGAACCAATAGATGTTACCTGTGGAGGTATAATGATTGATTTAAGATTATCACACGAGGCAAAACACTGTTTCTCAGCATTACTGCCAATCATTTCAAGCCCTGTTCCAAAATCAACCTTTTTAAGATTCTTGCAGTAGAAAAATGCCATATCTCCAACCTTTTTTAATGTAGATGGGAAATACACCTCTTCTAAGTTTCCAAGCTTAAATGCATTCCTTGCAATCTCCTCAACTCCTTCTGGAATATCTACTCGTCCAGTCCTGCCTGTCGGGCAGGCTATCAGGCATTTACCGTCAAGTGAGTACACAATACCGTCAATTGTTCTGTAATGGCTTGAATTGACAATATTAACATACGATATATTTGCAAGTTTCAGTGTCTTAAGTTCATACCCCTCAACAGACATTACCGTAACTTTCTTCGGCATTGCCTTTGCCGTCATACTCATATCATAAACCGTTGACGCATGGCTAACTGTTACGTTCTTGACATGGCTCCAATCAAGGCCGCTGATAATCGTACTGATATTGACTTCATCATCTGGAATTACAATGTTATCGCATGTGTTGTCAATACCAACAAGCATACATCCAACCATCCTGACACCATTCACAAATGGCAGCCGCTCAA
>ENA-ORTB01004037-ORTB01004037.1-human-gut-metagenome-genome-assembly--contig:-NODE-4037-length-10650-cov-2.274469_pt1 | contig 10650 bp, 13 predicted proteins | sample MGYA00241905_ERZ509174 | MGnify/ENA primary metagenome ERZ509174 (study PRJEB26280, sample SAMEA2338851) | human gut metagenome | biome: human gut; feature: human-associated habitat; material: faeces...
AACGAGCAAATAAGCTTGTGAAACAAGCGAATAAGTTCTGAAAGAGCGGATTTGTGAGTTTGATAAAAGGCTAATTGATGTTTGATATAATATACGTATCAGGAGGGTGCTTTTTATGATTAAAGTAACTTTGTCAAATGAAATATTAAAGTATATTACGGAGATAGATAAAAACAAGTATAAAGCATCAGAGGTTTCGTTGCCTATTGCGGTAGCAAGTAAGTTGCGGAAAAATTCAAAGAAGAAAAGTTCCTATGCGTCTACTAAAATTGAAGGGAATCCTTTATCGGAGAAGCAGGTGGATGAGGTTATAGATAGCGATGAACGAAAACACTATCTTAAACCAGAGCAGGAGGTTCGTAATTATTTCCTGGCACTGAATTATTTGGAAGAGAAAGCGGCAAAGAAGGAGAGGTTTTCCAAAAAACTGATATTGGATGTACAGAAGTATGTTGAAAAGGGAGCTTCAAAAGAAAAAATCGGACTTCGAGGACCAATGCCCCCCGGAGTATTATTTGCGGTATATAATTCACAAACAGGGAATCCTGATTATATTCCTCCGGAATATATTGATATACCGGATCTGCTGGATGAATTGGTGGAATATGTGAATGCAACAGATGATCATCCGCTCATAATTGCAGCTGTAGTGCATTATCAGATTGTAACAATTCATCCATTTGAAGATGGAAATGGGCGGACCGCAAGGCTGCTCTCGGGATATATTTTAGATATCAACGGATATGGTTTTAACGGAATTGGCTCATTAGAAGAGTACTTCGCATATGATATTGATGAATACTATGAATCAATCCAGATGGGGCTGCCTGCACTGTATTATTCGGGACGAGAGAATCCTCCGCATCCTGAGATTTGGATCAATTATTTCCTTCGCATGGTGCTGCTATACTCAAATAAGGTTTGCGAATTGTCAGAGAGTTCAAACAACGAAGAATTGGAAGGAAGCCTTTCGTATCTAAAAGGGAAAGAGAAGGAATTGCTCTTGCTGCTCATGAAGAACTATAAAAGAGAGTTCACGCCGATCGAAGTCAGCAAAGAGCTTAAGGTTACAAATAAGACTGTAATAAATCGACTTGCAACACTTGTAAAAAATGGTTTCGTCATTCCGAATCTGGTTAAGGAACGTATACGTTCCTATGAACTTTCTGATTTTACCAAGCAGAATGAGAAGGAGATAAGAAAGCTTTTGAAGTGAGGCGGGAGATTGATGAAATAATGGATGGCAAAGTGGATAACAAAATTATAAAAAATTCCGTCCGCTTTTGTGCTATAATTTATAAGTAGATGGAATCGTGAGGAGGTGATGTATCATGCTTACTGACGATGAGATTAGAGAAATATGTGACCGTTATGAGCTTATATATAATATAACAGACAATGTAGTTTTTATTCGCTCAGCATGTGGACGTTGGAACATATTTTTGCGAGGAGATGAGGTTGTCAATCTACGCCACGAGAATTATCGATGGGCGAAGGGGACAGCACAGAAAACACACAAGAAATTTGCTGAAAATTATCACGACCAGGAATTGGAAACAAAGGATTTTCGTGAGGTGGTCAGTTATATTGTGAGACATGATAAGAAGATGTTGCGCAATTTTAAGAAAAGAACAAAGCTGGACAAAATATTTGAGGAAATCGAGGGAAATCAATGTTCTGATTAACAGGGAAAGGTAGGTAGAATACTATGGATTTTTTTGGTTGGGAAGATTTGGACGGGGACGGTCATGTTGATGAAGTTGAGAGCCTGCTTGCAGACGATCTTATGTGTACGAATGATGAGGAACGTGAAATGAATGCTGGAATCGGAGGTTTGGGTCCGACCTCGGGGTCGTTTGGGCTGGAAAGTGGTCTTGACGGCGATGTGGATGAGGGATTTCATGATGGACTGGAAATAGATTTACTGAATGCTGACATTGATCCGGATGATTTTCGGTTAATGGATGAGGAGGAAAGACTCGAGGCTTTGGATGACGCAGGTTTGGATCCGGATGATTTTGATGATTTTTTTTGATTTTTGAGATTAGTTTTGTGAAATTGCAATCAATATGTATATGTGTCAAAAGGAACATAAAGTTAAAGGGAACCATTTGTATACCAAGTGGTTTCCTTATTTAGTATCTTTACGTTTTCGTTCCATCTCGTGGGCTGTAGTGATACAACATTATGTACGGTAGCTATTCGCCTTGTTACGTTGCAGTATTCATATTTTTTACAATCACATTGTCTCTTAAAGATGGAGTTATAGAGAGGTTAGTGACTGGAATTATAATAGGCAAATATGCTGAATTTTAAGCGTTAAAAAAAGAAAGTGGTGGTAGTTATGGGAAGAAAAAGTCATAAATATGGCAAAAACAAAAGGAAAATTCACACAGGCGGAAAAAGTATTTTACATATTCGAACTAGTGGAGCGGGATACACGAAGACAGCTAAAAGAGGAAGGCTTGGTAAAAATTGTGTTTATTTTGATCTTGAGAAAAAGACGTGCGAATTAAGAGATGCATGGTGCAATAATTCGTCGCAATGTTGTTCCTATAAAAGGCGTAAATCATGATAAAGCGCTTGCATGGAAAGAAATTGAAAATAAAATATACAAATAAATGTTACCGTAAAAATAAATAATAATTTATTTTTACGGGAGGACAATATGATGAAAAAAAAGGGACTATTATTGTTAGCAATATTCTGTATTAGCATGTTTTGCTGTTCATGTGGTAATAATCAGAGTAAAACAAATACACCAACGAAAAAAGAACAGTATCAGGCGGCGCAAAAATTATATGATGCGCAAAAATATCAAGAAGCATATAATGGTTTTAAGGCATTGGGGCAATATAGTGATTCATTAAGCAAGGCTTCTCAAAGTTATGCATTGATGATTAGTGATGCGATGCAGGGAGGAGATTATGAGAAAGCATTAACGCTGCTGAAAGCATCAGATATAGATCAATTACAGATTGATGATAAGGATACGTTGATTTTGCAATGCCAGTATGGACAGATATTGGATAAAATGAATCAAAATGATTTTGAAGGAGCGCGTGCATTAATTGCATCATTAACAGATCAGAATGTGGCTGCGGAAGTTACAACAGAGTGCGATTACAAGCAGGGAAGTTATTTGTATACACAGAAAAAATACCAAAATGCGGCGCAATATTTTACAAAAACGCTTAATTATGAACAGACAAGTGATTATTTATTGAAAATTGCAAAAAAATTAGTTAAACAAAAGAAATACGATGCAGCATTAAGCATTTGTAAACAATTAGGAAATACAAAAGCTGTGAAAAAAGTGGTGGCTAATATTTACATTAAGCAAAAATATGCTCGTTTTAAGAAGGGGGTAGAGGAAGGGGAGTATCTTTTGACGGAAGATTTACGGTACTTAACAGCATCGGAAACAGAGCAGATTTTAAAGAAGTATTTTTATGGAACATGGGTAGAGTATACTACGCAAAAGAAACTTACCATTTCGAAATATGAACGTGGAGGAAAAAGGTACGGAATATACACAGCGACCACAGATGGCTGCTTTACAACCATATATTACTATTATATGGATAATCCGAAGAAAATATATATAGATTGGCATCATGAAATGAATGTTCCCGGATATGTCTCACATTATGCGATTGATGCAAGACGACAGGATGGTTATGCATATGAGGAATATTCATATTTGCCAAAGTCATTGCAGGATATACGAGAAAACGATCGTTTGCCGGGATATGAAGAAGATCAGTACACAGAGACCACAAACGATGATACTTCATCAAGTAGCAATGATAATAATTCATCAAATTCAGATAGCAGCTCACAGAATGATTTTGATGAAAACGAGGTAGTTGCAATTGCAGAAGCTGGTCTTGGGGAGGCAATACTTAAGACATCATATGCTAAGTATTCCGCTGGCTGGACGAATCAAGGAGTCGTAAGTGTTAAGAAGAATAGTTTTGGACAGCCTCAAGTTAAGTTCAAGGTATTTTTTCCACAAAAAAATAGCGTGAAATACGTTGATGTAATACTTATGAAAAGTCCAATGCAGGGATATCGAGTTTTTCGTGGTGTGATTTATTGATAGAGGGTGAGTGTCCGCAGGATATCAGATGGCTGGTATTTGAAGTTGATATTATGTTTATATGATAGGAACCAACATATTTCACAGGGAATATGTGTGGTTCCTATTTCCATTTGCCAATCCCCCACCTGCCTGTTAAAATATAACTATAATTACTGTGTATGGATTTTCGTACGATCCACACAATAATAGAACAAACAACAAAGCAAACAGTATGCCCTTGGATTCACACTAAGCGGATCTGGGAGAATGGAGGTTCACCATGAATAAGCAAATTTCTAAGATTTTGACAATGCTGGTGATCGCATGTATTTGTGTGACAACAGTTGGAGCGGAAGCTTCTGCATCTGCGTACAAGATGTTTATGTACAAGAAGGGAGTGAAAGTGTATCGGGAGGCATCGCTTACGAAGGGAAAGAAGCATTATACGAAAGGAACCAATCGCAAGGATGAAGCTACGCAATATCAAATTGTGAAGATGACGGGTAAGCGCATTGTGGTTCGTCCGCAAAAAGGATATTTCGACAGTGCCGATCCTTATTTTTTGAAGAAAAAGATTACGTTGAAGTTATCGAAAAAATGCCGATTTTATTACACGGATGTATTGTTTCCGTTAGATGGGGAGAAACGAAAATATCGTCGTGTGTCCAAGAAATCGGTCAAGAAGTACATGAAGGAGTTAAAGATTTATTATTCACAGATAGAGAATGTCGGCAAGTATTACAATGGTGGATATGCCGGTGAAATTTATATGAAGAATGGGAAAGTGGTGGCTGTACTCAGTAACGGCGGTGACTGATGTTGCAGTGTCTGTGGTGACTGGTGCCACAACATACATTGAGGATTCAAAGGAAAGAGAGAACTTATGGCAGAGATTAAGTGGGCGGTTCTTGGGACAGGTGTGATTGCAAATGAGATGGCGGCTGCGTTGGCAAAGGGTGGACGCAACATTTATGCGGTGGGCAACCGCACGCACTCGAAAGCTGTTGCGTTTGCTGAGAAGTATGGGATCGAGAAAGTGTATGATGATTTTGAGGAAATGTTTACCGATCCGGATGTGGACGTGATATACATTACAACGCCCCACAATACGCATTTGCCGTTTATGGAGAAAGCCTTACGTGGCGGCAAGCATGTTTTGGCGGAGAAATCGATCACATTAAATAGCGCAGAGCTGGAACGAGTACGTGCGTTAGCAAAGGAAAAGAAGCTGATCTTGGCGGAGGCAATGACGATCTATCATATGCCGCTGTATCGTAAATTACGTGAGATTTTGGCTTCCGGACGTCTTGGCAAGGTGAATCTTATAACGATGAACTTTGGCAGTTTTAAGGAATACGATATGCAAAATCGATTTTTCAATCGTAATCTTGCCGGCGGTGCGATGCTTGATATCGGTGTATATGCTTTGTCGTTTGTGCGGTGGTTTATGGAGTCTAAACCGGACGTCGTGCTTTCGCAGTATAATCCGGCACCGACCGGAGTGGACGAGTCATCGGTTTTCGTACTCAAAAATGCAGAAGCGCAAATGGCAACAGTGGCATTGAGTTTGCATTCGAAGCAGCCCAAAAGGGGAATGATTTCCTGCGAAAAAGGTTATATTGAGATCATGGAGTATCCGCGCGCAGAGGAAGCGGTGATCACTTATGTTGACGGAACGAAGGAGACAGTGCGTGCCGGTGCGCATGAGGATGCACTTATGTATGAATTGCAGGATATGGAAATGGCGATCCAAGGAGATACATCGCACATATATGCAGAGTATACGGAAGAGGTCATGGAGATCATGACAAGTTTGCGCCGCGAGTGGGGAATTGTTTATCCGGAAGAGGAGGCATGATTTCATGGAAGAGCGATTGAAGGTTGAGGTGCAGATTTCCTCGTATGATGCAAAAGGGCTGCAATGTTTTGTTGCAGAGCAGATACAGAAGTATCGGCCAGAGGAATCCGGTCCTAAGAAAATGTTCAAAAAGGTTGCAGGCTCTTTGGTTAAGAGAATACCATGCCAGGCAGAATTGCAGCTTGCATTGAATGTGCTTAGTGTCCCGGCGGTCAATCGTAATTTATCTCGTGAAGCGACGGAGGCGGTCAATCATTGGCTGGCAGGTGTTGCAGGTACAGATGGGAAAGAAGACGAGAGCGTTTTGACGATCGACAGATTTTCCTGTCAATTGCACGGCGAGAAGATGGATTTGCAGGCAGATGTGAGCGGATTTAAGCTGGAACGGTTATTGGACTGTCTGCTTCCCCAAGGAGACAGCGTGGGAATCCGGGTTTTGCAAGGAATCCGTAACAACATTTCAGAACAGGAATCTTACCAATTACTGGAATATATAGTGTGGTGGGCGAATGAACATCGAGTGTATCAACTTGCACTGGATGCATTGCAGCAAGAAGAGGCTCCACAATATAAAGCGCTTCGCCAGATTCAACCGCATATTGAATATGTGCACGTGATCAGAGACATAACAAAATAAGAAATCACATAAAAACTCTGCGTTCTTCGGCAATTATCTTAGTTCTCTGATGACAGAACAATTTAATATATTGGCTGCAAAATAGTTTTTTAATGCTGACATAATAAGCAATATGTGGTTGCGGCGGATTTGAGGTATGGGAAGTTTGAGTAGGTGAAATGAGAGGTTAAAGGAAGAAAGGAATATCGGCTTATGATGTATCAAATAGGAAATATTCCGGTGCAAATTGTCCGCTCCCGGCGTAAAACGATTTCATTGGAGATCAAAAAAGACTGCCGGGTGGTGTTACGTGTGCCAAATCGGATGCCGAAGCGGGACATTGTTCGATTTTTGAACGAGAAACAAAGCTGGCTGGAAGAAAATTACGCAAAGATGGTGCAGCGAAATAAAGTGCGAATGGCGGCCAAGGCAAAGTACCATTTATCGGACAGTAAAATTCATGAGCTTGCAGAGCAGGCGGTTGAGGTGGTGCCAAAGCGCGTGGCGCATTATGCGGCCCGGATGGGTGTGACTTATGGACGCATTACGATCCGTCATCAGAGAACCCGCTGGGGCAGTTGCAGCAGCAATGGCAATTTGAACTTTAATTGTTTGTTGATGTTAGCACCGCCGGAAGTGCTGGATTATGTTGTGGTGCATGAATTATGTCACCGCAAATACATGAATCATTCGAAGCAGTTTTGGGCAGAAGTGGCAAAGGTGATGCCGGATTATAAAAAATGCGAACGCTGGTTAAAAGAGGAAGGCAGCTTGCTGATTGGGTAATATTGGAGAGAAAAATGTATACTATTTTGACCGTGGAAGACGATTTACATATTAATAATTTATTGAAGGAAGCGCTTGGCAAGGCGGGGTATGCCTGTAGTCAGGCGTTTTCTGGGACAGAGGCTTTGTTGTGGTTAGAACACAATGAATGTCAGTTGATTTTGCTGGATCTTATGTTGCCGGGATTATCCGGCGAAGAAGTGCTGCAGCAGATCCGGCAAACAAGTAATGTGCCGGTCATTGTATTGACGGCAAAAGGCGAGATGGAAGAAAAATTGGATCTGTTGACGAGTGGTGCAGATGATTATATGACAAAGCCTTTTGACGTGAAGGAAGTTATTGCCAGAGTGCAGATTCAATTGAGACATTTGCAGCATGGCGCAGGTGAAGAGTCCACACATTTAAAATGTCGAGGGATGGATTTGGATAAGGAAACGCATCGGGTGATGATTGATGGTCAAGAATTGGGACACTTGACGCGACAGGAATTTGCAATTTTGGAATTGTTATTGGAACATCCGGGGCAGGTATTTAGTAAAGAGGCAGTGTTTACTTATGCTTGGCAGGAGGAGTATATGGGGGAAACCAAAACATTGGATGTTCATATCAGCAATATTCGCAAAAAGATTAAGAAAATTACAGAGCAGGAATATATACAAACAGTATGGGGAATCGGTTATTGTATGGTCGCGCATTTATAAATCTTTACTATTTCTTTACTATTTCTTAGCGATATATTCGGAAATGGCAGTTATGATAGTCTATGTAAAACAAGAGAGAGCACAGAAAGGATGAATATGAGCGAAGGCAATAGAAAAATGTTATTGAAAACGAGAGGTTTGACGAAGCAGTTTGGCAAACATGTTGCAGTTGACCACGTGGATATGCACATACGGGGGGCGCGATATATGGATTTATCGGCAGGAATGGTGCAGGCAAAACGACGGTTTTAAAGATGATCGCGGGATTAGCGGACCCAACTGCTGGCGAGTATGAGATATTTGGCTGTTCCGGAAAATCATTAGCGAAAGTACGGTCGAGAGTGGGATGCCTTATTGAGCAGCCGGGATTGTATCCGAATATGTCAGCGCAGGACAATCTTATGGTTAAGGCAGAGTTGTTTGGAATTTGTGATAAAAAATATGCAGAAGAATTGTTGGAATTAGTCGGTCTGGTACATGCCGGGCGCAAAAAGACAAAGCATTTTTCGCTTGGTATGAAACAGCGGCTTGGTATTGCTTTGGCTTTGGTAGGCAACCCGGATTTTTTGGTGTTAGATGAGCCGATCAATGGGTTGGATCCGCAAGGCATTGTGGAGATCCGTGATATGTTGCAGCGTTTGTCTGAGGAACGAAATATTACAATATTGATTTCCAGCCATATCTTGGAAGAATTATCAAAGTTGTGTACGGATTTTGGGATTATTCACAATGGTGTGTTACTACAGGAGATTTCGCAGGAACAGTTGATACAGCAATGCAGCAAACGATTGGAACTTACATTAGATCAGCCGGAGCAGGCGATGCCGATTTTGGATCGACTGGGAATAACTCGTTATGAGATGATTGATGTCAACCATTTGTATTTGTATGAACGGTTGGAGGATAGCGCGCAGATCAATGCACAGTTGGTTGAAGCGGGGGTGTTTCCGAGGGAATTACGGATTTACCAGGAAGAATTGGAACGTTATTTTTTGAATATGACAGCAGAAAAATAGGTTGTCGGTGAAAGGAGCAATAATATGTGGAATAGTATTCGCATGGAATTATATAAAATATTTCGGATGAGATCTTTTTGGGTGATCAGTATTATTATGATCGGCTTGGTTTTTATGACAACAGAGTTTAACTGTGATGATATGAAGGCTGCGAGACAGGAACAAAGTGCATCAGAGGGGAATATTTCGGGACAGCAGAACAAAGATGGTCTGCAGGCAAGTAAAGCGAAGAAAAAAGATCAGGCAAATCTGGAAATAGGGTCAGCGAACGATAATAACGCTACAATATTTTTTGGTATTTCCGAGGACACCAGCGAGATGGATGCAGAGTCGGTAGAAGTCTTAGCTATGTTTTTATTGCATTTGAAATCGGGTATTTTGACAATGATGGCGCTTATTTTTGCGATAATGTTTGTGATGTTAGATATCAAAAATGGATATATCAAAAATATTGGCGGGCAGATGGAACATAGGCGTCACCTTGTGTATGCAAAGTGGATCGCCATGGCGATATATACAGTCGTATTTGATCTGATCAGCTTGGCTGTGCAGAGCATTGCGGTATACAAAACATTTCATTATATAAAATGGGGTGATGTGACAAAATATTTGCCGGAGATTTTACTGGGAATGGCATTGCAGTATGTGTTTTTGATCCTTTGTATGACGATCGCAATGCTTATTCGAAGTATGGCATTTAGCATGACATTGGGAATGTGTTTGATCATGGGGGTGGCACCGGTTGCCTGCATGGGGATTTCTGCGGTGATAAAGAAATTGTTTGACAGAAGTGTAGACCTGCAGCCGTATTTGCTGACGAGCAAAATGAAAACATTGCAGATTGACATGACTGCAACAGAAATTCGCAATGTGTGCTTGTTAGTGGTCGGCTATTTCGTAGTGATGTCTTTGATAAATATAATACAGATAGAAAAGAGGGATTTGGTATGACGTGGTATGTGGCAGTATCGTTGTCCGCGTTGGTGGTAATGTCCTATTTGTTGGTCAAGGTGCGGTGGCAGATGCGCAAGCTGGAGGAACAACTCCGGTTTGTGCAGGACAAGCAAAGTGATGGGATATTGGTCAGTGATATTCGTATATTGGGGATTGGCAAATTAACGGATTCATTGAATGAGATCTTGCAAAAGCAGCGCAGCAACAGGCAGGAGTGGGTGCAAAAGGAGAAAAGACTTGTGCAGACGTATACCAATCTGTCACATGACATTCGCACACCGCTAACCTCCTTGGATGGGTATTTTCAGTTGTTGGAGGATACAGAGAATGCAAAGGAGCGAACACGTTATTTGCAAATTATTCAAGATCGCATACATGCGTTGCGGGATATGTTAGAAGAGTTGTTTACTTACACAAAATTGGAAAGCAGAAGTTATGAGGTTCCTTTGACAAAATGCGATTTTGGAGCATTGGTCAAAGAAGCCTTGTTTTCGTATTATAATGAGTGGCAAAAACAACAGATGGAACCGCAATTACAGCTTGAGGAGGGCGCATTATGGGTGCTTGGCAATGATCAGGCAATGCGCAGAGTGCTGCAAAATGTGATTAAAAATGTATGGGAACATGGTGGCAGA
>ENA-ORTB01004041-ORTB01004041.1-human-gut-metagenome-genome-assembly--contig:-NODE-4041-length-10640-cov-5.388474_pt1 | contig 10640 bp, 7 predicted proteins | sample MGYA00241905_ERZ509174 | MGnify/ENA primary metagenome ERZ509174 (study PRJEB26280, sample SAMEA2338851) | human gut metagenome | biome: human gut; feature: human-associated habitat; material: faeces...
TTGTTTAATTTACAAGGTGCACGCTCCATTCGCGGAACAGGTGTTATCTTAGCACCTACCGCCCCTTTTGTCAACACCTTTTTTCACTTTTTTCAAATTATTTTTCAGAGCCAGATAGAGACAAATCCATCTATTGATGTTATAATAAAAAAACCGTTTCATTTTGGAGGTATTTCCCTTGGATTTCCAACATATTGAGGCAACTTTCGGGAAGCTGGAGCACCGTTCGCTCTCGTTTTCGAAAGGTCTTAATATTATAGAAGCGCCGAATGAGTCCGGCAAGTCGACGCTTCTCGCGTTTCTTCGCGTGATGCTCTACGGCTTTCCGCCGCGGGAGCGCGGCGCGCTGGCGGACAAGAACCGCTACGCCCCATGGTCACTATCGCCGATGCGCGGCACGCTGGCTCTCACATGTCAAAAGGGCGACATTACGTTGCAGCGCGACACCGCGCGCGCGAATAGTCCCATGGGCCGCTTTTCCGCCGTCTATACCGGCAGCAGTGAAACCGTCGACGGCCTGACCGCCGCCGACTGCGGCGAAACGCTGCTCGGTGTCCCGTGCGAGGTCTACGAGCGCAGCGCGTTCATCCGCCAGAGCAGTCTGACGGTCGACGCGAGCGCCGAGCTTGAGCGCCGCATCGCCGCGCTCATCACCACGGGCGAGGAGGGCCAGTCGTTCAGCGAAGCGTCCGCCGCGCTCAAAAAGCAGCTCAACGCCCGCAAATACAACAAGTCCGGCCGCATCCCCGCACTCGAGGCCGAGATCAGCGCACAGGAGCGCGCGCTCGAGGAACTGTCGCAGCTCACGCGCAGCAAGCGCAAGGCCGAGGAAGCCCTCGCCTCATTCGATGCCGAGGAGGCCTCGCTGCGCGAACAGCTCCGCGCACACGATCTCTGCGATGCGCAGGACGCCCGCCGCGCCGCCGCGGAAGCGCGGCAGGCATGGCAGAGCGCCGAAAGCAAAGCCGAATATCTTCGCCGCGCGCTGATTGAACAGAATGTGCCCGCGCGCGACGCGCTGGAGCAGGGCCGCGCAAGGCTCAACGCGCTCTCTTCCCTCAAGGTTGAGGCCACGGACGCGCAGAAGCGCTGTGATGACGCCGAAGCTGCTCTGTCTGATTTTGACGCAAGACCCGCCGAGCGCCCGCGCTCACTATTACCTTATATAATAGTAGGTGCCGTGCTATTGCTGCTCTTTATATTTGTTCCCGCATTGCCTAGCCCTGTCGCTCTGGCCGGGTGCATCGTCTCCGGCGCTGCGCTGGCTGCACTTCTTGTCTTAAACTGGAACAACGCACGCAAAGTTCGCGCCGCACATGAGGAAAAGCGCGGTGTCTTAGAGCAAGCCCTGCGCGATGCGCGTTCCGACGCCGCCGCACAGCAAAAGCTGTATGATGCCGCCGCGCGCGAGCTGCTCGTGCTCATCCCCGCGGGCGACATCTCCCGCGTTGGCGCATATCTCGACGCCGCGCTGCAAAAATACGCCGAGCTGGACGCCCTGACGCGCGAGGCGCGCGACCTGTCGCTGCGCTGCGAGCTGCTTTCCGCCCGCGCGCCGAAGGGTGACGTTCCCGACAAGCCGGTTGTGCGCCCCGCACGCTCCCGTGCGGAGCTGCAAACTGCGCTCGATGCGCTCGCACGGTGCCGTCGTGAAGCGCAGAGCACCTTTGACTACACCTCCGGCCGCTGCCGCGCCATCGGCGACGCCGCCGAGCTTGAAGCCGCACTCGCGCAGAAGCGCGACGAGCTTGCACAAAAACAAGCGGAATACGACGCCATCGCCCTCGCGATGGAATCGCTGCAAAGCGCGAACACCGCACTGCAAAACCGCTTTTCTCCCGCGCTCAGCCGCCGCGCCGGCGAGCTTTTCTCCCGCCTGACGGGCGGCAAATACGAAAGCGTCCTGCTTGACCGCACGTTTTCCGCGCAGGCGGGCGAAACGGGCGAGAGCGTTTCCCATGACGCACAGCTTTTGAGCCTCGGCACGCTCGACCAGCTGTATCTTGCCGTGCGCCTCGCCATCTGCGAAAGCGCCCTGCCCGCGGACGATCCCCCGCCCATCGTGCTCGACGACGCACTTGTCCGCTTCGACGACGAGCGCTGCCGCGCCGCGCTCGAGCTTTTATTAGAGGAAAGCAAATCCCGTCAAATTCTGCTTTTCACCTGCCAGCACCGCGAGAGCGCGTATCTCTCCGGCCGCGACGGCGTCACATTCCTGTCCCTATAATCCCAAATTGATAAAGGAGAAATTGAATGACCACACTGCAAGCCCTTCCCCTGCCTTCCAACTTCGAAGACCTCTGCGAGCTGTTTTTGCTCTACATCGCGTACAGCACCCTCGGCTGGTGCGGCGAGATGCTCTACTGTTCCATCCCCAAGGGTCACATCTGCGAAAAGAGAGGCTTCCTCAACGGCTTCCTCTGCCCCATTTACGGCCATGGCGCGCTGCTCGTGCTGTATCTTCTGCACGGCGGCTTCCAGAATCCGGTGCTCACGTTCATCTTCGGTGCGATCGTCACGTCGATCCTTGAATACTTCACGAGCTGGATCATGGAAAAGCTCTTCCACATGCGCTGGTGGGACTACTCCCATTATAAATTCCAGATCAATGGCCGTGTGTGCCTTCTGAACTCCACGTGCTTTGGCCTTGCGTGCGTGCTGCTGTGCCACCTTGTCCAGCCCTGGCTGTGGGAGCACATCGTGAATCTCGGCCCTACCATCACCGTGCCGCTCGCGTCCTTCATCTTCGGCATCTATCTGATGGACACCGTGCTCTCCATCCGCAGCGCCATCCAGCTCAGCGCCCAGATGGGCAAGCTGCGCGAGCTGCAATCCGAGCTCAAGGACTATGTCGCCGAAAAGCGTGAGGAGAGCCAGGAGCGCAAGGCCGAGCGCCGTGCCGAGGTACGCGAGCGCGCCCGCATGCTGCGTGACGGTGCGGATATCTTCGAGCGCCGCCTGCTCCACTCCCACCCCGACATCCGCAAGTCGCGTGAAGACCTGCTCGCCGCGATCCGCGCCCGCCTGAACGAGAGCGAGACCGAGGCCAAGAAAGCTGCCGACGAGCTCTTCGGCGATGAGCGCAAGGCGTAATTTGCCAAGCCGCGCGGTTGACTTCCGCGCGCAAACGGTATAAACTAAGCGCGCCGCTGGCCAACCGGCGGCACACCACGCAGCAAAGGAGAATACTGATCTATGAGCGAATGCACCCATAATTGCTCTACCTGCGGCGAGAGCTGCGCTGAGCGTGCAACGCCGCAATCCTTGCGCAAAGCGCCGCACCCCGAAAGCCACATCGGCAAGGTGTTCGGCGTTGTGTCCGGCAAGGGCGGCGTCGGCAAGTCCATGGTCACGAGCCAGCTCGCCGTCACGCTGCACCGCCGCGGTTACAAGGTCGGCGTCATGGACGCCGATATCACCGGTCCCTCCATCCCGCAGGCCTTCGGCGTGCACGACAAGGCCGTCGGCACGCAGACCGCGCTCTACCCCTGCGTCAGCCACAGCGGCATCGAGGTCATGTCCATCAACCTGCTTTTGGAGGATGAGACCGATCCCGTCATCTGGCGCGGCCCCGTCATCGGCGGTGTCGTCCAGCAGTTCTGGACGGATGTTGCCTGGGATGTGGACTATTTGTTCGTCGACATGCCCCCCGGCACGGGCGACGTGCCACTGAGCGTCTTCCAGTCCATCGCGCTCGACGGCATCATCGTCGTCACCTCCCCGCAGGAGCTTGTCTCCATGGTCGTGGAGAAGGCCGTGAAGATGGCTGAAAAGATGGACGTCCCCATCGTCGGCGTCGTGGAGAACATGAGCTATGTCGCCTGCCCTGACTGCGGCAAAAAGATCTATCTCTTCGGCGAGGGCAAGAGCGAAGAGGCCGCAAAGCGTCACAATCTTCCCCTCCTCGCCCAGATGCCCATCGACCCGAAGCTCGCCGCCCTTGTGGACGCGGGCAAGATCGAAGAGTTCGAGGGCACATGGCTGAACGCCGCCGCCGATGCGCTCGAAAAGACGCGCAAGCGCGCCGAATAACAAAAAACAAGCGCAAAAAATCGCACCTCGAACGAGGTGCGATTTTTTATATTCTGTTTCTGGCTCAGTCGTTGGAATAGTTGTCGAAGTAGCCCTGAATGTAGACAATGGGCGTGCCCTTGTCGCCGCTGCCGCTCGTCAGGTCGCAGAGCGAGCCGATCAGGTCGGTCAGGCGGCGGGGGGTCGTGCCCTCGGACACCATGTTGCCGACCAGGCTCTCGCTGGTCTTCTCGCGGATGCGCTCTTCGATGGCTTCCTTCAGCGCCTCGCCCTTGAGATCGCCGAAGTCATTGTCGGCGAGGTACTTGAGTTTCAGCTCGTTCGGCGTGCCGACAAGGCCCTTGGTGTAGCCGGGGGAGACGACGGGGTCAGCGAGCTCCCAGATCTTGCCGACGGGGTCTTTGAACGCACCGTCGCCGTAGACCATGGCCTCGATGTGCTTGCCGCTGGCCTTGCTGAGTCTCTCGCCCAGCTCCTCGGCAACGGCCATGCAGTCGCGCGGGAAGAGCTTAACGGTCTCCTCGGTCGCCTTGTTGGAGCCGAGCAGTCCGTATTCGGCGTTGTAGCCGCTGCCGTCGACGCTTCTGTTGAGCAGATCGTCGAGGCCGAGCACCACGCGGGCGCCAGCGGCCTTGAGCAGGCGCTTGCTGCGCGCGCGGGTGTGGATGTCGCAGGTGATGACGGCGTCGGTGTAGTCGCACAGCGTCTGCACGCGATTGCCGAAGATGACCTCGACCTCAGCGCCGGCGTCGGTGATGATGCCGGAGTAGAAGTCGATGTAGTCGACGCCCGTGAACGGGTGCACCGCCGCGCCGAATTTCTTGCGGAATTGTTCGAGCGTCAGGACATCGCTGTACGGGTCGACGCCCGCCTCGTCGAGCTTGTCCCAGTCGACAAGGCCGTTGCCCACCTCGTCAGAGGGGTAGGAGAGCAGCAGCACGATCTTCTTGCAGCCCATCGCCATGCCGCGCAGCAGCAGGGAGAAGCGGTTGCGGCTCAGGATTGGGAACGCGACGCCCACGGTGCCGCCGCCGGTCTTTTCGCGCACGTCTTTCGCGATCTGGTCGAGCGTTGCGTAGTTGCCCTGCGCACGCGCCACGACGGATTCCGTCACGGCGACGACGTCGCGGTCGCGCGGCTCGATGCCCGCTTCCTTCCACGCTTCCATCACGGAAGCGGCAGCGACCTCAGCAATGTTATCTCCCTCGCGGATGATGGGTGCGCGCACGCCGCGCACGACAGTTCCGATCGTTCTCATCTTGATCTCCTTTTTATTTTATAGTCAGCGCACAAGGCGCTCTTGCAAAGTCATACAGTCTAGTATTATAATCACGGTATAGGGATAAGTAAAGCATCGTTTTTTGATAATAAATATAAATCATTCTTATGGTTTAAGATCAGGAGGGTTTGCCAAATGGTCAAGCTGGAGCTTTACCGCGTCTTCCGCGAGGTCGCCGAGGCCGGGAATATTTCCCTGGCAGCGGAGAATCTCTACCTTTCGCAGTCCGCCGTCAGCCAGAGTGTCAAGCAGCTCGAGCAGCAGCTCGGCACGCGTCTTTTCCTGCGCTCGCCGCGCGGCGTCACGCTCACCGAGGACGGCCGCCTCTTATTTGAATATGTGCGCAGCGCCATGGGTCTTCTCGAGACCGGAGAAGATAAGCTCCAGCAGTCGCGTACGCTTCAGGCCGGCACGCTCGTCATCGGCGCGAGCGACACGGTGACAAGTCAATTCCTGCTGCCGCATCTCGACGCCTTCCACCGCCGCTATCCCAACATCCACATCCGCATCATCAGCGGCCGCAGCTATAAGGTGCTGGGGCTTCTCCGCGCCGGAAGGGTCGATATCTCCTTTGCGAGCGCCCCCGGCGATGCGGACGACTTAGAGCACATCCCCTGCTTTGAAACGCATTCCTGCTTTGTCGCCGCGCCGGACTACCCCTGCGACTTCACCCGCGCCTACACGACTGAGGAGATCGCCGCATTCCCGCTCATTCTTCTTGAAAAGAAGGCCTCCTCGCGCACTTACCTTGAAAAATACTTCCTCCAAAGCGGCGTCAGGCTCACGCCGGAGATCGAGCTCGGCGCGCGCAGCCTTCTTGTCGACCTGGCGAAGATTGGCTTCGGCGTTGCGGGCGTCACGCGCGAATTCGTCCAGGGCGAGCTCGCCGCGGGCGAGATCCGCGAGCTTTCCACCGCTTTTTCCATCCCACCGCGCACCGTCGACCTCTGCATGCTGCGCAACGTTTCGCCCAGCGCCGCAACCGAACGTTTTGCCCGCGATGTGCTTGAAAAATTACAGGGCAAATCCGTTTCCGTTTAAATTCTGCAAGGTTTCCGTCATTTTGCGCATCGAGTCTGCATAATTTTTGTCATTTTCGCCAAGGCGATTTTCTTGACAAGATTTTTGCGGCATGTTACCCTCTTTTTCGCTGCAACGAGCGAAGATACACGGTTTTCAGGATCTTTTTGAAACTGAAAGCGCTGGAAAACTCTGGAGAACTCATTCAGTTGGGTGCCGAAGGGGCAAGGCCTTTGCTAAAATTGTTAAGGCCGAATCTCTCAGGCAAAAGGACGGAGAGCATCGGCACCATGCCGGTTTTTCCGTCCTCACTTTTTCTCTCTATTGTTTTTTAAGCTGTCGATCTTCTGTTGGATCGGCAGCTTTTTATTTTTTGCATTTTCGACTTTACAATAAGGAGAGCATCATGGCTTCATCATTTGAGACCACCCTTTTCCCTATCGTTCAGACCATCAACGAATACCTCAGCAACTACGTTTTGGTCATCCTGCTGCTCGGCGTCGGCATCTGGTACACGATCAAAACGCGCTGCGTGCAGGTCCGCTGCTTTAAGGAGGGCTGGAACCGCGTGTTCGGCAACATCACCCTCAACGGCAAGAAGGGCGGCGGCGGAATGAGCTCGTTTCAGGCGCTCGCCACTGCCATCGCCGCCCAGGTCGGCACCGGCATCATCGTCGGCGTCGCGGGCGCGATCCTCACCGGTGGCCCGGGCGCGGTGTTCTGGATGTGGGTCATCTCGTTTTTCGGCATGGCCACGATCTACGCGGAAGCGACGCTTGCGCAGGAGACGCGCATCGTCGAGCTCGACGGCACGATCAAGGGCGGTCCTGTCTACTACATTACGACAGCCTTCAAGGGGAAATTCGGCAAGTTTCTCGCGGGCTTCTTCGCCGTCGCCATCACGCTGGCGCTCGGCTTCATGGGCTGCATGGTGCAGTCCAACTCCATCGGCGCAACGATGGAAACCGCGTTCGGCATCCCGTCGTGGGTCGTCGGCGTCGTGCTGATCGTCATCTGCGCGTTCATCTTCCTCGGCGGCGTGCAGCGCCTTGCGTCCGTGACGGAAAAGGTCGTGCCGCTCATGGCGGCGGTGTTCCTCTTCGGCGGTCTCATCGTGCTGGTCGTTCGCATCAAGTACATTCCCGAGACCTTTGCCATGATCTTCCGCTACGCCTTTGAGCCGCAGGCCATCGTCGGCGGCGGCTTCGGCTACGCCATCAAGCTCGCCATCTCCCAGGGCGCGAAGCGCGGCCTGTTCTCCAACGAGGCCGGTATGGGCTCCACGCCCCACGCCCACGCGCTCGCCAACGTCAAAAATCCGCACGAGCAGGGCACCGTCGCCATCATCGGCGTGTTCATCGACATGTTCGTCATCCTGACGCTCAACGCCCTCGTCATCATCTCCACACTTTACGCAGGCGACGGCCCGCTCGCCGGCTGCGGCGCAGCGGCGCTGAGCAGCACCTTCAATAAGACGAACCTTGCCCAGTGCGCGTTCGGCACGGTGTTTGGCTACAAGGCGGGCAGTATGTTCGTCGCGATCTGCCTGTTCTTCTTCGCGTTCTCCACGATCCTGAGCTGGAACCTGTTCGGCAAGATCAACATGGTCTACCTCTTCGGCAAAAAGAGCGCCAACGTCTACACGCTGCTCGCGCTGATTTTCATCTTCCTCGGCACCACGATGTCCAACGACCTCGTCTGGGAGCTGAGCGACATGCTCAACCAGCTCATGGTCATCCCCAACGCCATCGCCCTGCTCGCCCTGACGAGCCACGTCGTCAAGCATTCCCACACGCCCGACCGCCTGTCCGGCCGGGAAAACGGCTGATATTCCCCAAAAAAGCGCAAAAGAGCGCGGCTTTTGATAAAAGCCGTGCTCTTTTTTCATGCTCCACCCGCATTTTTTAAGGTTTTGCGGCGTAATTCCTTTTCGGAATGGTACTCTATTTTCTATTCATTAAAAATATAAAAGTTTATCATCAATTTGCATAATATTTTTGATGAATCTTTGGCGGTTTTGAAGCCGCCGCTTCTCTTGACTTCTTCTTTACGGCATGTTACGCTTTTACTGCTGAAACAAACGAATATCTACCGATGACGCTTTCGGGATCTCGCAAACCGGAAGCCGAGGAAACTCTGGAGAACTCATTGAATTGAGTGCCGAAGGTGCAAGGCCATGGTGGTCGAATCTCTCAGGCAAAGGGACAGAGAAGCAGGACGTTTTTACGTCGTCGCACCGTTTCTCCTCCCCGCTCAACTGAATGCTACTTCCGGAGTTGCTGATTTTCGTATCGGCAACTTCTTTTGTTTTTAGAGGAGAGAGATAACCATGTTTGAATCCATCGAAAGCACCCTGTATCCCATTGTATGCGACATCAACACCTACCTGAGCAACTACATTCTCGTGTTCCTGCTGCTCGGCGTGGGCCTGTGGTACTCCATCAAGACCCGCTTCGTGCAGCTGCGCTGCTTCAAAGAGGGCTGGAACAGCGTGTTCGGCAACCTGTCGCTGCGCGGCAAGAAGCATGACAGCGGCATGAGCTCGTTCCAGGCGCTCGCCACCGCCATCGCCGCTCAGGTCGGTACGGGCAACATCGTCGGCGCGTCCGGCGCGATCCTGACCGGCGGCCCCGGCGCCATCTTCTGGATGTGGATCATCGCCTTCCTCGGCATGGCCACGATCTACGCGGAAGCGACACTCGCCCAGGAGACCCGCATCGTCGAAAAGGACGGCAACGTCAAGGGCGGTCCTGTCTACTACATCACGACGGCCTTTAAGGGCGGCTTCGGCAAGTTCCTCGCCGGCTTCTTCGCCGTCGCCATCACGCTGGCACTCGGCTTCTTCGGCTGCATGGTGCAGTCCAACTCCATCGGCTCCACGATGCAGACCGCCTTCGGCATTCCCTCCTGGATCGTCGGTATCGTCCTCGTCGCGATCTGCGCGTTCATCTTCCTTGGCGGCGTACAGCGCCTCGCCTCCGTCACGGAGAAGGTCGTCCCCATCATGGCGGCTATCTTCCTGCTCGGCGGTCTGATCGTCCTGATCGTCCGCATCAAGTACGTCCCCGCCACCATCGGCATGATCTTCAAGTACGCTTTCCAGCCCCAGGCCATCATCGGCGGAGGCTTCGGCTACGCCATCAAGACCGCGATCTCCCAGGGTGCCAAGCGCGGCCTGTTCTCCAATGAATCCGGCATGGGCTCCGCACCGCTCGTCGCATCCGCGGCGCAGACGCGCAATCCGGTGCGTCAGGCGCTCGTCTCCGCGACCGGCACGTTCTGGGATACGGTCGTTGTCTGCCTGATGACCGGTCTGGTTCTGGTCTCGACCATCATGAAGAACCCGAACATCAACATGGACACCATCGAAAACGGCGGCCAGATGACGACGGCGGCGTTCTCGCAGATCCCGTACATCGGCCCGGCGATCCTCGTCATCGGCATCATCACCTTCGCCTACTCGACCATCCTCGGCTGGTCGTACTACGGCGAGCGGGCGGCGGAATATCTGCTCGGCCGCAAGGCGATTCTGCCGTACAAGGTGATCTTCACCGCTATCGTCGTGCTCGGCCCGGTGCTCGCGCTCGACCTTGTCTGGACCATCGCGGATGTGCTCAACGCGCTCATGGCGATCCCGAACCTCGTGGCTGTGCTGCTGCTCTCGGGCGTCATCGCGAAGGAGACGCGCCACTATCTCGCGAACCTCGACGAGAAGGATACGGCAGAGATCCCGGTTGTACGCCGCTGAACTTATAAAAACACCTGTCTCCGATGAAAAAACTTGTGTTACAGGGGGGAATATGTTATACTGATAAGGCGTTTCGCGTATTATGACACTAAGCTGTCGCGCGGACGGCTCCCGTTTCAGAAGTTCGGGGGGCGAGGCACTATGCTTCGCTCCCTTTCTTTGTCTGAAAACGGGGGAAGAGTGTATGCAGGGCAGCACCGCATAATTGAACAGGAGCAATTTGCGGAAATTATGCAGTATGCCGTAAATCTGGCGGAAACCGGTTCCGCCGAAAAAAGGAGACAGAAAAAACATGGAGGCATTCTCGAGCATCATCACCTCGCTCGAAAACTGGATCTGGGGCGCGCCCATGCTCATCCTGCTGTGCGGCACGCACATTTTTATGACGCTGCGCACCGGATTTATCCAGAAAAAGACGTTCACGGGCATTCGCCTGTCCGAGATCGCGAATATAGCTTTCATATGCACAGCGGTCATACTGCCGTTCGCCCGACATACGCCCCCTCCTTTTCATAATAATTCTCCATTTCGAACGCCGCCAGACGGCTCTCGTTTATCATT
>ENA-ORTB01004043-ORTB01004043.1-human-gut-metagenome-genome-assembly--contig:-NODE-4043-length-10635-cov-2.988563_pt1 | contig 10635 bp, 10 predicted proteins | sample MGYA00241905_ERZ509174 | MGnify/ENA primary metagenome ERZ509174 (study PRJEB26280, sample SAMEA2338851) | human gut metagenome | biome: human gut; feature: human-associated habitat; material: faeces...
GTCTGTGCAACAAGATCGGCCTTGTGGACGGCATCAAGGAGCCGCAGAAGGTGGAGATGGCGCTGTGGAAGATTGTCCCGCCCGAAGAGGGCAGCGACCTGTGCCACCGCTTCGTCATGCACGGCCGGGCTGTCTGCAACGCCCGCAGACCCGAATGTAAGAACTGCTGCCTGAACGATATCTGCCGGTATGCGGCGGAGCAGAAGGCGGCACAAACCAAGGAGGTCTCATTATGATCACACTCTCGATCCTGATCGTCATCGCGCTCATCTGCGCTTTCGTCGGCTGTCTGATGGGCCTGTTCTCCCTTGTGGGGCTGCTGGTCTCGCTGGTCATCGGCGTACTGGTGGGCGCACTGGCCGGGTACATCGCTGGCCGCTTTATGGGCACCGAGACATCGTTTGCCCGCAACGCCGTTCTGGGGGTGCTGGGCAGCTTCGTGGGCGAGTTTCTGTTCGGCATGGTCGGCATCCACGCCACCGGGTCCTTCAGTTCTTTTGTCATCTCCGTCCTCGGCGCCTGCGTCTGCATCTGGGTGGACAATAAGCTATTCAAAAAGGGCTGATCTCCCGGAGCTGTCAGCGCTCTGCATTTGCTCTCCCGTTTGGGAGAGCTTTTTTTGTTTTCTTCCCTTGACAGATATATCGACGCGCGATATAATGCAATTACGATATATCGTGCGTCGATACAAAGTGAGGCGATACAATGGAAAATTTGGCTCTGACGGAATCCACTTATTACATCCTGCTTTCCCTCTACCACCCACAACACGGTTACGGCATCATGCAGCAAACCGAACAGCTCTCCGGAGGGCGCGTGCGGCTGGCCGCCGGGACCTTGTACGGTGCTTTGAACGCACTGTGCGAAAAAGGCTGGATTTCTCCCCTGCCCATGGAAAGCGGGAGCCGGAAAAAAGAGTATCAGCTGACCCCTTCCGGGTTCGAGGTACTCAAGCGAGAGTTGGCCCGGCTGGAAGAACTGGTAGCCAATGGCCGCAACATTTTACAGGAGGAATAAGCGTGAGCGAGACAAAGAAACTCCACAAGGTATTCTGGGTCTGGGAATACGAAAAAGAAGAACGTTGGCTCAACGAGATGGCGCAGGAAGGCTGGGCTCTGAAAAAAGCCAGCTTCTGCACCTATGTTTTCGAAAAGACCGAACCGGGCGAATACATCATCCGGGTAAAAACACTGGACAACTCTCCTGATTTTGAAAATTTCATGGAGGAGCTTGGGGCCGAATCCGTTGGCCGCTGCTTCCGCTGGGGCTACTTCCGCCGCTCCGCTGGACAGGGCCCCTTTGATATGTTTTCGGATATGGATTCCCGTATCGCTCATTTGAATAAAATCGGGAAGGATGTGAAACTTCTCTGCCTTGCAAACCTTGTCATCGGCATCTGCAACACCTTCAACGGGGCTTCCTTTTCGTGGATGAACCTTCTCTGCGCCACCCTCCTTGCCTACGGGCTGGGGCGCATCCGCGGCAAGCAGGACACCTTGGAAGAGGAGCGCGCACTCCACGAGTGACCATTTTCCCTTTGGAACGTCGTTTTTTCAGAGTTTTCAAAAAGTTCATCTTTACCCGCTTGCATTCCGGTGCAGGCGGGTATATTATTATCGCACGCAAATAGTTATCATATGTTAAGTATTTGCAGCAGACAACAAACGAGGAGGTTCCCCATGCCGAAGGAAAATGCTCCGGAGCTGTTCGGGCTGTTCCACTATCTCCACCAGCTGAGCTGCGAAGCCAAGCGCGGGATGAAGGCATCGCTGAAAGAGTGCCCCAGATGTCATTTCATGATGCTGGAAGGCGTTCTGGCGAACATTGAACAGCACGGAAAAGATGGAAGCATCTATGTTTCCGACCTATCCGCCGCCATCCGGCAGCCGATGCCCGCTGTTTCACGCGCACTGCGCCAGTTGGAGCAGGAAGGCATGGTGGAATATTCCAGAAATGTAGGCTGCTCTGTAAAGCATATAGGCATGGATGATGTTTATGAGATATACTACATGCGTGCCAACTATGAAATGATGGCAGTAAGACTGTATAATGCTCCTTTTCCCCAGGAAACCATTGAGAAAATGGAACAGGTTTTAGAGCAGATGAAGCAGCTTCATAAAGAAGAATACCGCAAGGTATTTGAACTGGATAATGAGTTCCATGAAGCGATCCTGGACCTTGTAAGTTTCAAGCGCCTGAAAAAAGCCTGGGAAGACTTAAATTACGGAAATATTGTAACGGGGTACAATATGGAAATAGACAGTGAACAGGTCATCAAACGTCAGTATCTTATCCACGAAAAGCTGTTAAATGCCTGCAAGACCGGCACACCGGCACAGGTAGAACAGGCTATTGCAGATCATTATCTTGGGGGCGTGGAGAAGCTGATACAGAAAGTAAACAAAAAGCGCGAAAAGTAAATAAAGATATATAACGCATTAAAAAAGCAGTGAAACCGGAAAGAACAATATGGTTTTACTGCTTTTTACGTTGATAGAAAAATGAAATACAGCACTGCAAATGGTGACAATTAATATAGATTCTGTTATAATTTTTTTAGTAAGGGGTGGAAAAATTAATTGTCCGTTTAGGCGAGGGAAATAGTGATCATGAAAAAAAGCAATGTGTGGAAAAAAACAGAATGGGCAGGGTTGATCTGTATATTTTTTATCCTGATGATTTTGATACGTATGTTATGGAATTCAGGGTCAGATGGAGAAATGGCAGATATCCGCTCTGTCAACAGTGGCTGGTATCAGATGGTAGATGGAAAAGAAAAAGCCCTTGAACTTCCTGCTATGGTTAAGGCAGATCAGGATGGAAAGATCATACTTTATAATAATACACTGAACCCGGAAGATAAAAATAAGGTCCTGTCAATAAACGGCCTTCAGGAACAGCCGGAAGTGTGGATGGGAAAAAAGTGTCTGTTCCGGTATGAAGAAAAGGATTTTCTAAAGAATGACCAGATGAGGGGAAAAATGTGGGCAGATGTGTGGCTGACAGAAGATACAGGAACAGAGCCGTTCTGCCTTATTTATGAAAGTAATAACAGAGCCTCCCTTTATATACAGGCACCTGTTTTAGGAAGCTTTCCGGCAGTTTCACAAAAGCATTTCCAGGGATCTGTATTTTCATTTCTCATGATCCTTGGAATGTGGGGAACGGGAATTGTTTCTGCTATTGTTTTCTGGTATATGAAAGCCCATCATATTGTTGAAAAGCGTTTTCTGGATGCATCATTGTTTATGTTTATCTGTGGCTTGTGGTGTTACCTGGACTCAGGTTTTTATCAGATGTACGGAGAGCATGGCGCTGTTGGGATGGTTCTTTCTTTTTATGCATTTATTCTTATGTCAGTTCCAATGCTCTGGTTTGTGCAGAATACAATAAGTGAGAAAGTACGGTGGGTCCCGCAGGTATGGATCTTCCTTCTTTATGGAAATGCCATTTTACAGGGAATACTCAATATCCTGTTTCATATCCCATTTGTGCATATGCTGTTTTTAACACACATTATGCTGTTTTCCGGGGTTATATCCATGATCTGTCTTCTGTGGAAAGAATACAAAAGAAATGAAGCGGAAGAAATTCTGGTTTGTCTGCTGGCATTTGCCACATTGGGAGTCAGCGGTATGACAGCCCTTATTTTGTACTGGGTATATTCGATCTACTGGTATGACATGGTCTTTCAGGCAGGAATCTTTTTGTATACATCAATCCTGTTCTGGCATTTGCTGCAAAAAACATCCAGGGACAGTCAGTTCAGGATGGAGCAGCTGGTTTATGAAAAAATGTCAATGGAAGACAGAATGACTGGATTAAAAAACAGGAAAGCATTTGAAAAATACATAAAGGAGATCCAGGAAGGAAAGATCCGGCTTGAGAATGCACTGCTTTTATTTATCGAGATAACAGGACTGAAACAGATCAACGATGTCTACGGAATGAAAACAGGAGATGAATCAGTGATCCAGACAGCCCGGTGTATCCAAAAGGCAGCAGATAGTGACCAGAGGCATAAGATAGAAAGTTTCCGCATTGGCGGTACGGAGTTTGCAGTGATCGTAATGGATCCCCAGATACAGCCGCAGGAGCTGGAATGCCTCATTGAAAATGAAGTGAAAAAGGAAACGGAAAACAGGTATTATATTTCTTTACAATTCGGATATGGTTATATGAAAAATGAGGATGGTACACGAAATACAGTAAGTGACTGGAAACGTCAGGCAGATCACATGCTGCAAAGAACAAAGGGGGCTATTTATGATGATGTATAATGCAGATTTTCTGATCGCAGCAGTGGTCATATTGCTGTTGGTTTTGAGAAATTTCCTGGATCAGAAAAGGGCAGAGGATTTAAATAGCAGGATATTTCTTTTCTTTGCAGTTATTGGGATCCTGGATGTGATCGCTGAATTAGTAAGCAATTATTATATAACTTCAGGAGATGGGGATTTTGGCCTGGCTGCAGTGGTGACTACAACTATTTTTTATCTGTTTCAGGCATTGCTTCCATATGCGCTTCTTTGTTATATTATGACATTGCATGATAATAAGCTTATTTCGGTGAAGAAGATGCTGCTGGCGGGTCTTGCAACTATTTTACTGGCCAGTATTGTGCTTACCAATCCCTTTACTGAAAAACTGTTTTATTTTGATGTATCAGCCGGATATGTGGAAGGACCATGGTACAGACTGATGTATTACAGCGCCCTTTTCCATCTGGCAGTGATTTTGATCCTTGTTATCTCCTGGAGAAAAGAATTTGGCTCTCAGAAAACAAAGGTGATCCTGGATATCCTGATCCTGTGCGGATGCGGGGTAGTGATCCAGCTTTTGCATTACCCTCTGCTGATGACAGGTTTTGGCATGAGTCTTGGAATACTGGCTCTGTTTCTTACTATCAATAATCCAAATGCGAACCGGGACAGCCTTACAGGAGTATATAATCACCTTTACCTTACCAGAAGGAGCGATGAACTGATTGCAGCAGGAAAATCCTTCCATATCATCACAATATACCTTTACCAGCTAAAGCATATCAATAAAGTTGCCGGAGTTGAAGGCGGTGATTATATTCTGCAGCTTACAGCAAAAAAACTGGAAGAACTGTGTGGAAGCCGGGTTTTCCGTATTACGGGAAAACGTTTTTTAGTTCTGACTATGTCATTGCAGGAGTATGAGTATTATATTACCCAGATAAAGAAGATGTTTGAAACAGATATGCAGTTGGATGCAGACAGTAGTAAACCTGCAACGCCTGTGATCCTCAGTGGGATCGTCCATGGGCAAAAGCTTGGCACCAGCGGGCTGATGCTGGAATATGCAGAGTATCTGGAATCATTATCTATGCAAAATGGCATGATAGAGGTGATACAGGATGATCAGCAGACCATGGATGGCTTTTTATATAATAAAAAAGTAGAGCAGTATCTGGACACGGCTATTGCCCAGGATCTTTTTGAAGTATATTATCAGCCGGTTTATTCTACAGAGAAAAATGATTTTGTTACACTGGAAGCATTAAGCCGTCTGCATCATCCGGAGTTAGGCTGGATCGCACCGGATGTTTTTATACAGATCGCAGAAAAAAATCATATGATCGAACAGATCACAGATCTGCAATTTAAACGCGTCTGCATGTTTATAAATGAACACCGGGATCTGATGAAGAAGCTCTTTAATATAAAAGTAAATTTGTCTTCCCTGGATCTGATGCGCAGTGACTGCAGCAGCCATTTTATCCGTATGATGGATGATATGGATATCCACCATGACTGGATACAGTTTGAGATCACAGAAACGGTTGCTACAGAATATAACGCAGGATTAGGAATGGTAATAGATGGGTTTATGGCTGCCGGGGTCAGACTGTGTCTGGACGATTTTGGTTCTGGATATGCAAACCTGAATACAGTCATGAGACTGCCATTTTCTGCCATCAAGATAGACAGAACCCTTCTTTTTGATATATGCAATGATAAAAAACGTGCCATGTTCTATCAGAGTATTGTTGAAACCTTTCACCGGATGGGTTACAGCATAGTTTCAGAAGGAGTAGAGACAGAAGAGGAAATGAGTCTGTTAAGCAGCTGGGGTGTAGATATGATCCAGGGATATTATTTTTCCAGACCACTTCCAGTGGATGAGCTGCTTAAACTGCTGAACATGTGATGTTTTTCCTTTTCCGCATACATACGCTGGTCTGCAAGGATACGGATCTCATTAGCAGTAGATGCATCATTGGGATAGGCGGCATATCCGCAGCTGGAACCAACATACAGAGTTTTTCCATCAATATCAAAAGGAGCGCAGAGCCGGTTTTGTATCTGTTCCTTGATCCTGAAGCAGAGACTTTCATCAAATTCAGTACACACTACCAGGCTGAATTCATCACCGCCGATGCGGAAGGCATAGTCATTGCTGCGGATACAGGACTGAAGACGGTTGGCAGCTTCTTTTAAAAGCTTATCTCCCATGTCATGACCATAGGTGTCATTAACAGGTTTAAAATGGTCCAGATCCAGATAGAAAAGTATGAAAGGGAGCTTTTGAAGTTCCTTTTTATGCAGTATGGAGTTAAAATAACGCTCATTATATAAACCAGTAAGGCCGTCGGTGTTGGCAAGGTTTTCTAACTCATGCTTCTGTCCAATATCCTGGGTGATAAGCATAACTTTTTCCAGTTCATGTTCAGAATCCCATTCAACAGGGACAACATGCATGACCAGGTATGTATCAATGGAACGGTTGTAGTATTCAATTTTAAAGATATCATCCTCTTTTTTCAGTACACAGCGCAGATAATCTGGTGTAAGGAGATGGTTCATCTTTTTATTTTCCGTATCAGTCATTACCAGATACTGACGGGAAATATTTTTAACCAGATCATCATAGTATCCGGTTTCTGGATATATGGGATGCTTCAGCAGGTTTTCGTGATATTCATAGCGGTTGTTTTTTAAATCTCCTACAGCAAAGCGGTCAACGATCCTTCCAAGTCCTGAAAACATCTGTTCCGTAAGCTCTTTGCGCTTTAGCAGGATCATTTGCTCATGTTCTTTCATGCGCAGCCTGGAATCCATCAGGGCAAAAACAATGCCCGTAAGAAGCAGGGCGATACATCCGTTCAGGATCAGGAGCAGGACAATGGTGATGGACTGTATACGGCGCATACTGGCATCTACAACATCATCATGGATAATACCCACAATGGTCCAGTCATTGATCCCGGTGGGTTCGTATACCAGATAATAGTTTTTGTTGTTGTAACGGCACTGGAGACTTCCGGTAGAAACATTCTTAATATTCTTTTTCAGGTCAGTTATCTCAGTTTCTGTCATATTCGTATACTTGTTTAAAAAATCAAAGAGATTAGATATTTTCTGGAGAAATTCTGTTTTGGGTTCAAGGGAAAGGAGGACATTGCCATCGGATGTAAGGATGTAGCAGTCACTTTGTCCCTGATAAATATTACCTGCGATCAGTTTTTCCACTACATCATTATTATAGCTGACAGCAAGTCCGGAATAGGTTATGCCATTTATGGTATATGGAACATCCATGGGAAGCGCAAATACGATCCGGCGGTTGGAATCGCTTGCAATATAGCTGGAAATAATAGGCTGGCCAGTTTCATACATATCCAGAAAGATCCCCTGTATATTTGGGGCATTTCCGTCCCGCCCTGCAGCAGTTATAAAATCACAGTTCTCATTAAACATATAAAAATCCTGATATTGCCAGGCATCTTTGCGTCTGGCAAAGTCATACCAGAGAGTTTTCATATTTTCAGCATCATCCAGGTATTGCAAATTATTGCTCCAGTCAGAAAGGGCATTCCAGTTGTGCTGGACAAACATAGTAAAGGTTTTGTCTACCTGCTCATAAGTAGACAGCAGATGCTGGGAATTTTCCTCATAGATACTTTTTTTGATAAAATTGTTGTAAAAAATAATCCCGAAAAGAAAAAGAAATGCCAAAACAGTTCCGGCCAGTATAAGCAGTTTGGGTGTTTTCTTCATAAATACGGGAACCTCCTTCAATGTTGGTGCTTTTCTTGTTGGTTTTCAGGTTTCCTACTCATGTTTTTGGGCTTGATATCTGAATATAAGTATATCATATTCTGGGAGTTTCTGGAATTTTTTTCGATTGTGGAAAAAGAGTGACAGCGGTTTTACGCAGAAAAAAACAGAGCTGCTTTTATACAGCTCTGCTAAAAACTGGTTTTGTTACTTCGCCTCAGCAATCGCCTGTTCCATTTCAGAAGCAGAGATAACGCCAATGGTCTTATTGGCAACCACACCTCTTCTGAAATAGAGAAGAGTTGGTACGCTCATTACCTTAAAACGGGTTGCAAGATCCATGTCTTCGTCAATGTCAACTTTATAGAAATGAACTTCCGGGTGGAGTTCTGCCATTTTTTCTACAGTTGGAGCCAGCATTTTACAGGGACCGCACCAGGTAGCAAAGAAATCAACCACTACCAGATCATCTCCGGCATTTACTGCCTGGTCAAATGTGTCAGATGTTAAATGTGTAAGTGCCATATGAAAAACCTCCTATTGTCTGAATGATATGATCTGATGTCATAACACTTATATCATACCACAAAGTGAGAGAAAAATATGTAATAAAATTCTCAAGTAAAAATTTTTCCTATCAGCTGCAGCACCACTTCCGCCACTCCTGACAAAAGCATTACATGAATAGGGTTTATTTTAAAGCGTACCAACAGGATCAGGGAGCCGATGAAAATACCTACGGCCTGGATGCTGATATTTGGCAGAAGTTCCGTAGTTGTCAGGGAAGCCATAGTTTCGCCCCAGAAAGCGTTGACCAGGATGCTGACACCGGCAGCTGCGATCATGGCGATAACTGCTGGACGCAGGGATTTAAGGACGCCCTGGAGCAGGCTTAAATTCCGGTATTTCAGATAGATCTTTGCCAGTAAGGTAACTAAAATGCAGGATGGCAGAACACAGCCGGCAGTAGCCGCCAAAGCCCCCGGTATTCCTGCAATGCGGGTCCCTACGAAGGTAGCGGAATTGATGGCAATAGGTCCCGGTGTCATCTGGGAAATGGTGATCAGGTCCGTAAATTCAGACTGGGAAAGCCATGAATGGAGCTGGACCACCTGATTCTGGATCAGAGGCATGGCAGCATAGCCGCCTCCGAAGCTGAAGGCACCGATCTGAAGAAAACTGAGAAAAAGCTGTAAATAGATCATAAGGTGCCTCCTTTCTGTGCATTATCCTGGGAAGTATTACGGTCGTTTTTTTGGGCCTTTTTCTCCCGGTACAGTGTCAGGACGACACCCAGGGCAATACAGATCAGGATCAGTACAATGGCACTGACTTTATAAAAGTAATTGGCAATGAAAGCAGCAACCATGATGATAATGGACAGATACTGCTTTTCCCTTACAATACCAGATGCCATACCCCAGCTTACTTCCATGATCACAGCGCCTACCCCGGACTGCATGCCCTTTAACATCCAGCCTACAAACAGATTGGACCGGAAAGCAGCATAACAGAATGAGATAGCAGTAAGGATCACAAAAGGCGGGATCACAGTGGCGATCACAGAGCATAAAACACCGGTCAGACCGGCCAGCTTATAGCCTACAACAATGGCTCCGTTGACAGCAATGGCTCCGGGACATGACTGGGCGATAGCCACCAGATCCAGCATTTCTTCCTCATCGATCCAGTGATACTGGTCTACAAATTTTGTTTTCATCAAAGTAACGATCACGTATCCGCCGCCAAAGGTAAAGGCACTGAGATACAATGTTGAGAGAAAGAGCTTTTTAAGGATCTCATCTTTACTGGCTCCTTTTATATTTAATTCCATATTTTCCTCCTGTGTAACAGACTACTATACGTCCAGATCGTGGACGTACAACAACATTCTTTCTTACTATAAGCCATGAAAATCCAGATGTAAATGTAAAAATGTATGATGAATGAGAAAATGATAAGGTGATCATAAAAATTTTCTTGACAGCTTGTTAAGACTATGTTAATTTAAAAAGTGTGACCACTCAATATATTGAGTTAAGCCCAGACGGACAGGCGGGTCAGAAGCCGAAAGTGGGAAACCACATTATTGATTGGGTTAGGAGCCCAAATTTTATAAGTCGATACGCTACATGCGTATGTTATCAGTGCAAAAGGCACGTCACTTGTGAAACGGTCAATAAGAGCTTCTGGCAAAACAGAGCAGAGAACTGGGGAGTAGGGTCACTTTTTTTCTGTCTGTTAAAAGGACAGAGACATTTAAAGACAAAACACATACAGCAGGTGATGGAATATGCCGTCACCTGTTTTTTTTATGTTTTTTTATGGATAAAAGGGACGGCGAGTATGAGGAGGCGGAAAAATGGACCTGGAAGCACAAAAGCGTGCGCCTATTTATGAGGCGTTAGAGCGTTTTAGAAAGAAAAGGGTAGTGCCCTTTGACGTACCGGGACACAAAAGAGGACGGGGAAACCCAGAGCTGGCAGCTCTTTTAGGGGAAAAATGTGTTGGATTAGATGTAAACTCCATGAAACCTTTGGATAACCTGTGCCATCCGGTATCTGTGATCCGGGAGGCAGAAGAACTGGCAGCAGATGCCTTTGGAGCA
>ENA-ORTB01004044-ORTB01004044.1-human-gut-metagenome-genome-assembly--contig:-NODE-4044-length-10634-cov-4.367710_pt1 | contig 10634 bp, 10 predicted proteins | sample MGYA00241905_ERZ509174 | MGnify/ENA primary metagenome ERZ509174 (study PRJEB26280, sample SAMEA2338851) | human gut metagenome | biome: human gut; feature: human-associated habitat; material: faeces...
ACATTGAGCAAGCTCATGTATTATTGACTTATCTTTTTTGGGCTGAACTGTTACACAATTGTTGTAAAATTTGATAAAAGTTCTTTACTTTTAATAAATCAGGTGATAATCTGATATTATAAATAAAATCAGAATAAAAAATGTTATGGAGTATGATATTAAATGGGAAATTGCATGACAGATTTAGTGAATAAATTATCTGCAAATAACAGTTTGTCTAAAGAGGAGTTTAGTGAACTGCTCAAGTTTAGAAACAATGAAACAACAGAGTACCTTTTTGAGAAAGCATTACTTGTGAAAGAAAAATTTTATGGAAAGAGTATTTATCTGAGAGGAATTGTTGAACTTACAAATTATTGTAAAAATAACTGTTATTATTGTGGTCTTAGAAGGGATAATATATTTATACCAAGATACAGACTGGACGAGAAAGATTTGTTGGGATTCTGTGAGGCAGGATACGACAGAGGCGTCCGGTCTTTTATGCTTGTTGGGGGCGATGATTATAATTTCACTGAAGCAAAAGTGGCAGATTTTATAACCATGCTTAAAGATAAATTTAGTGATTGCCAGATAGGGTTGTCATTAGGTCAAAGGAGTGAAAAAACATACAGGAAATGGTTTGAAGCGGGTGCGGTGAGATATGAACTAAGTCATGAGACGGCGGCTGAAAATCATTTTAAAAAACTGCATCCACCTGAAATGTCACTGCTTACAAGAAAACAGTCACTATGGGAATTAAAGAGCATAGGGTATCAGGTCGGCACAGGATTTATGGTGGGGTCTCCATATCAGATGGTAGCGGATGTTGTTGAAGATCTTTTGTTTTTAAAACAGCTTGACCCACAGATAGTTCATATAGTTCCGTTTATGCCGACAATCCATACAAGATTTGAACATGAAAGAAGCGGCAACGGTGATATGACATTATATCTTATGGCTATAGCGAGACTTATGCTTCCAAGAGCAATGATAACGGCAGATACAATACTTGATGATGTAATGCAGGATGGCAGAAAAAAGTCTTTAGAAGCAGGTGCGGGAGAGATAAATGTAGAACTTTGCACTGATGATATAAAAGAATATTACAATGTTTACAATAAAAAAATTCATCTCAAAAACTTCACCGGAGATGATGTTGAGAGGATAAAGAAAAAAGTAGTGGACAGCGGTTTTGAAATCGGACAGGACAAAGGCGATTATATACCGGTGCCGGAGGAGGAATTATTGTATGGGAGGATACATCGTCTTATGCGACCACAATTCTAAATGGGCTGAAAAGTTTACAGATGAAGCAATAAAGAGGAATATACAGACGGTGGTTGTTGAAAGTATAGCAGAAATTGAAGATAAACTAACGGCAGACGGAAGTAGCATAATGCTTGTATGCTCATTAATAGAACTGAGGGAATATTTAAAAAATAATACAGTCGATGAGAAAATATTTTTTGAAAAGGTCAGTGTGTTCGTAATATCGGACAGCAACGATGATAATGAAGAGATTTATTATATCCGGCAGGGATGTGTGGATTTTCAATGGAGAAAGAGAAATATTTTTATTATAGTTGAGAGAATAAGAGCATTATTAAATAAAATAGAAAAAGCAGGGGAAATGATAATAGATACAAAAGAACTTATGATTATATACGATAAGGAGAAGATAAATTTAAAGAAGCGTGAAGCAGATATTATATCAATATTATATAACAGGGATGAGATAGTATCTACAGAGGAAATCTGTTTAGAAATGTGGGGAGTATATGACGAAAAGACAAAATCTAATTTGTATAATGCCATTTATGAGTTGAGGCGAAAGCTTGCTGGCAAGGGAGGATGCATACAGAATATTTATGGAAAGGGCTTTATTTTGTCGAAAGATGGCATACGGATAATTATATAGCATAAAAAAATTGTTGACCATTATGATGCTTTTTTATTAAAATAGTGTTATATGTATTCTCGGAATTCTTCGTTTTGAGAAGATACAGAGAGTACATTTATATGAAAAGGGGGAATAATGTGAAATATGTATTGCAGGATGAAATTGAGGGGTATGGACATTTTAATAATGAAAAGATACTTATAGTTGATGACAATGATACAAATCTGTTTGTAGTCAAAACTATATTAGAGGACAGAGGACTTATAGTTGACACTGCATTAAGCGGAAGTGAAGGAATTGCGAGATTTAAACATTCAGGGGAAAATGAGTATAGAATTGTATTTTTAGATATAAATATGTACGACATGAATGGTTATGAGGTATCAAAAAAAATAAGGGTTCTTAGCAGAAATGATGCAGAAAAAGTTCCAATATATGCATTGTCAGCCAATATCTTTGCAAAGGATAGAAACAAAGCTAAAGACTCAGGAATGAATGGTTATGTTACAAAACCCATAAATTATAAAGAATTGTTTTCTCTTATAAGTGAGACGATAAAAGAGCAGGATGAGATTTTTGATGAAGATACGATTGGAAAAAATGTTATAAATGAAAAAACTGATTATGACGAAAAAAATAAAAATTATATTTTAGATAATCTTGGACAACATTTTGTTTTTAATGCTTTAAATACAATAAAAGGTGCGGTTATTACGGGTTCAGAAAACACCTGTTCAATGATAAATGATCTGTCAGATTATATGCAATACCGTTTGAATACGCTTCGTGATGACAACCGTACTGTAAGTCTTATGGAAGAGATAAGACATCTAAAAGCATATACAAGGCTTGAAATGGCAAGATTTTCATACATTGATATAGATATAAAGGAAGTGCCGGAAAAGATTAAAGATTATCAAATACCGGCAATGTCACTTATGTTTATTGTGGAGAATTCAATAAAACACGGAGTTTGTCCACTAAAAAATGATATGGGAAAAAAAGCTGAAGTAAAAGTAACGGCAGAGGCTGTGGATTACGGTGCAGAGATTTACATTGAAGATAATGGTATAGGTTTTGAAAAACAAAATACAAAATTTTTAGAAGAATTTGGAGGGTTATTATATACTAAATACAGACTAATGAAACTGTGTCATTCTGAATTTGTGATTGAGAGTAAAAAAGGCATGGGAACAAGAGTCAGGATATTGCTTGAAGATATGGAGGAATGCATATGAAGACTATTGTAGTAGATGACGAGAAGATTGCATTAATGACCTTTATGGAGGAGGCAAAGAACATACCTGAACTTGAAGTCGAGGGACTGTTTGAAAATGCAGAGGAGGCAGTAGAGTATGTTAAAGAAAATAAAATAGACATAGCCATACTTGACATAGAGATGCAGGGGATAGACGGGATAAATCTCGGAAACATATTTAGAAGACTAAATCCCAAAATAATGTTAATATACATAACAGGTTATGAAAAGTATGCATATGAAGCAATAAAACTTCATGCGGCGGCATATCTTGTTAAACCCTTTTCGAGTGCACAGCTTGAGTATGCTGTTGAAACAGCGAGACTTCTTTCAAAAAGAGGAAAGAAAAAAATTTTTGTGAGAACATTTGGACATTTTGATGTTTTTGTGGATGACGAGCCTATCATGTTTAAAAGCCATAAAGCAAAAGAACTTTTGGCACTGCTTGTCGACAGGCGTGGCGGGACAGTTACAACAGATCAGATAATAGGGACTTTATGGGAGGAAAGACCGAATGACCAATACACACAGAATTTATGCAGTAAGATAGGAAAAACACTTGAAAAAGAATTAAAAGAAAATAATATAGAGCATATACTTGTATCAGCAAGAGGAATAAAGAGGGTAAATACTTCAGAATTTCGATGCGATTTTTATGATCTTGTAGATGGTGATGAAAAGGCAGCAGAAAAGTTTTTCGGAGAATATATGTTAGAGTATAGCTGGGCTGAAGAAAGAATGGCACTTTTGTCAAAATATATTTAAAAATTCCATTTCAATTCCTTTTTAAATACATAAGTGTTCCACTTTAGTGAGTATAATAATATAGTAGGACTGAATAAAAAGTTTATTTTTGTAAAACAGTCATATATTTTGTTTGATAGAGGTGGGGAGAACAAAAGTGGGTAGAGGAAAAGTATATCGAAAAGGAGTGGAAAATGAGAAATACGCAGTTAAAAGTAGTAATAGCAGACAGCAATCTACAGGAAAGAGAGAGCAAACAGCTCTCTATGGAAGCAAGGGGTATGAAAGTTATTCTGTCGACAGGAGATGGAAATAAAGTGCTTAAAGTAATTAATGATGGAAAAGCGGATATCGTGGTTATGGATATGGTTCTGTCAGGGGTAGACGGAATAGGAATTTTAGAGGAAAGCCGTAATATCTGCGAAAAGAAACCGATAATCATTATCCAGACAGCTTTGAGAATGGAAAACCTGGTAGAGCAGGCAATAAAATTTGGAGCTGATTATTATATGATGAAACCGGTATCAAACCAGATGCTTATAAATAGGGTAATGCAGCTCGTAAGTAAGCGATATACAAGAGAGAGTGAAGGCAGTTTAGGAAATATATTTAGAAAGAATGCAAGAGAATATGAGCCGGCAAGGGCAATAAACAATGTTTGTTCAGGAAATCTTGAGCTTGATGTGACAAATCTGCTTCTGGAAATCGGAATACCGGCACATATAAAGGGCTACCAGTATATAAGAGAGGGCATAATGCTTTCTTTTTATGACAAAAATATGCTTCATTACATAACAAAATGTCTTTATCCGACTATTGCAAAGAAGTATAAGACAACATCCAGCAGCGTGGAAAGGACGATAAGGCACGCAATAGAAGTTGCCTTTAGGAGGGGAAACAGACAGGTGCTTGAAGAGATTTTCAGTAATACGATATGTTCCAAGAAAACAAAACCGACAAACTCAGAGTTTATAGCCTTACTTACGGATAAACTTCGTCTGGAATATCGAACACGAAATGCCTCATAATGGTAAATATGTATAAAATTTGAGTTAGATGTATAAATATACATCATATATGAATATTTACAAGACGAAAAACTTGACGATTCCTATCATTTTGAGGTAAAATGATGAGAAAAAGTGAATGGAGGTGCCATAATGGATAATGAATCTATGATGGCTTTAAGTAAACAGCTTGAAGTTGAGTTTGACAGTCTTGTTGAAAACTGTTTGGTTTCAGGTGCGATAGATCTGAATTTATATCAGGAGTATGATGTTAAAAGAGGACTTAGAGACAGCTCTGGTAAAGGTGTATTGACAGGTCTTACTGAAATTTCGGATGTTACAGGTTATGATATAGTAAATGGTGTAAAAGAGCCTGCTGACGGAAAACTCTTTTATCAGGGGTATGATGTCAAGAAACTTGTCGGTGAGGGGATAAAAAAGAAGTTTGCGTTTGAGGAGACAACATATCTTCTTCTTTTTGGAAAACTTCCTACAGCAGAACAGTTAGAGGTCTTTATAGAGGTGGTTGCAAGTCTTCAGGAGTTGTCAGGACAGTTTGTAAGAGATGTTATAATGAAAGCACCTAGTGCAAATCTTATGAATGGACTCCAGAAAAGTGTACTTACATTATATTCGTATGACAGTAACCCTGATGATATTTCGATTCCGAATGTACTCAGACAGTCGCTTCAGCTTATTGCGAAACTTCCATTGATAGCAGTATATAATTATCATGCATATAGACACTTTAATTTTTTAGAAAGTCTTGTAATAAAACCGCCTGTAAAGGGTCTTTCAACAGCAGAAAATATACTTCAGATGTTAAGACCTGACGGAAAATATACAGAGCTTGAGGCTAGAGTTCTTGATGCAGCACTCGTTCTTCATGCGGAGCATGGTGGTGGAAATAACTCTACATTTACAAACCATGTTGTTACATCATCAGGAACAGATACATATTCGGCAGTTGCGGCATCTATAGCTTCACTAAAAGGACCTCGTCACGGTGGTGCGAACTTAAAAGTTCAGCAGATGTTTGCAGACCTCAAGAAAAATGTAAGTGATATTAAAGATGATTCACAGATTGAGGGATATTTAAAGAAAGTTCTTAAGGGAGAAGCATTTGACGGTTCAGGACTTATCTATGGTATGGGACATGCCGTATATACGATTTCAGATCCAAGAGAGCTGATACTTAAAGGATTCGCAGAGAAACTTGCAAATGAAAAGGGAATGCAGGATGAGTTTTTACTTCACGATACAGTTGAGAGGATAGCGGCTGAACTTATCATGGCGAGAAGACATGTTATAAAGCCGGTATGTGCAAATGTTGATTTTTACAGTGGACTTATCTATACAATGCTTGGAATACCTGAGGAGTTGTTTACTCCGTTGTTTGCACTTTCAAGAATCTCAGGCTGGAGTGCTCACAGGCTTGAGGAGCTTGTAAATAAAGAAAAGATTATAAGACCTGCATACAAATATGTCGGTCATCATAAAGATTATGTTGAATTAGAGGAAAGAAAATAAAAGATTGATAGAATAGTCTTTCAAAAACACAGATTCATCACTTTTTGTTAAAAATGTTCATATAAAATCATCTTATAAAATGGTGTAAGAGTCAAAAACAGATGCATCAGTATCGGATATTAAAAAGGGAAGTATAATCGGATTCGCATTTGATGGGGACAATGTTACTAAGGTACTTATCAGAGAAGATAATGGAAAGATGGGAAAGCCTGATGATAACAATAATTCGGGAAACGCTCAGAATTCATCTGATAACAGTAATAGTAATAATTAAAAAACATAATATATAATAAGGAAACATATTGTGGAGGAAAAAGGTGATAGCCTTATATGCCCGTATATCAAAAAAGGATAAGAGAGTGCAAAAGGTAAGCAACACTATTGAAAACCAGTTGTTTCTTTTAAGAAGCTATGTTTCTGATAATGCTATTTGTGGCGAACAGGAAGATATACATGAGTTTACGGATGACGGTTACAGCGGAACAGACAGGAAAAGACCTTCATTTATGAAGATGCTTGCATGGGTGGAACTTGAGAAAATAGATACTGTAATAGTAAAAGATTTTTCAAGGCTTAGCAGGGATCATCTTCTTATATCTGAACTGAGGGAAAAATATTTTCCTTTAAAGCAGATAAGGTTTATTGCAGTGCTTGACGGCTATGACAGTCTGAGTGATGAAAACACCGGTATAATATATCCGTTTAAGACGCTGTTTAATGAATTTTATTGCAGTGATATTTCAAGGAAGGTCAGGTGTTCACTTGAAGCAAAGAAAAGTTCGGGAGAGTATGCCGTAGCGAAACTGCCGTTTGGTTATGAGATAAAAGATTCAAAAGTAGTGTGTTCTAAAGACAAGGCTGAATTTATCAGAAATATCTATAAAAGGCGTAAGGAGGGAAGTACATACGAAGAAATCTCGAAATTATATGATATGACAGTATCGCAGGTGTGGAGGATATTGCATGAGCCAGCATATCTTGGATTTCATGTGTGGCACAGATATGAAATCGAGTCTCTTCCATTAAAAAGGCGGGTAAAACAAATGCCTGAGCAGTGGAAAATGGTGTCAGATGATAAAAACGACATAGCAGTCATTGATGAGTCGATGCTGTCCGATGATATAGTGAGATATTATGGAAAAAGTCACAGAAAAAACAATGCAAGACATATTTTTCACGGTATTACAAAATGTGGGATATGTGGAAATGCTCTTTGTTCAGACAGGGCAAAGAAAGGCTGGCTATGCTGCAGAAAATGTAATGGAAAAGAAAAAAAGCTGATAATGACCGGGAGGTTGTATCAGCTTTTTTTTGACAGGCTTAAGGTGGTATTTTATGGTGAGATATGTTGTGGTGACAGAGAAAAAAAGACCGCAGGGCAGATAGGAAACAGAGAGATTGAGCTTTTTGAAAAACTTTGCCAAAATATAAAAACAGATGTAGACAGAGAGATGTTGCTGAATATATTTGTAAAGAGGATATATGTCAGTGAGCCTGAAAAAGTTATCATATACTGGCGTATAAAAAAGTAAGATATTTTGGAGGCAGATGTGAAAGTAATAGTCAAATATTATGGAAGTCTTGATGGTGTGCGGGCGATAGCAGATGATGTAAAGGTGTCTGAACTGCTCGCACAATATGCAGTTGTGGATATAGATGCCGCATATCTTGATGAGTTAAGAAATGTGCCTGAGGTGATATATATTGAAGAACCGAGGAGAGTTTATCCGACGGGAGAAATAACAAAGATACCTGCCACGGAAAAAAATAGTGCGTCAGATACGCAAAACGAACTTGGCATAATGCAGGGGAATATACAGGAAAACAGGCTTAGCGGCAAAGGCGTACTTGTGGGGATTGTGGATTCGGGGGATTGTGTTAAAAAATATATTAGTAATAATAAAACTGGTGGATACAGTAAAAATTCTTTGTGTAATAAAAATTCCGAGTATGATAAAAATGCATTGAATAATAAAACTGCCATATATAATGAAGATGTTGTGCCTGATGAATACATTGTATATAAAGCTGCAGGGTATATAAGACTTAGTAAGGCTGACAGAAAAGAAAACAGATATTACAGTGACAGCATATACAATCAGAAGAAAATAATTGAAGAGTATGTTAAAAAGAGAAAAGACATAATTTTAAAGGATTTCTATATAGATGACGGTTATAGTGGACTTGATGCCAAAAGACCACAGTATAAAAGATTGTTGTGCGATATTGAAAACGGAATTATAAACTGTATAATTGTAAAAGATTTATCGAGAATTGGCAGAGATTATATAGAAGTTGGAAGAATGATAAAGTTTTATTTCAATAAAAAAAATGTATGTTTTATATCGGTTGCTGACGGCTATGACTCACAGCAGTGTGACAACAAACTATATTCGCCGTTTTATATGTATATGAAAAGCATAGTAAATGATGAGTATTCAAGGGATATATCGTTAAAAGTAAGAACCGGTCTTGAAGTGTGCATGAGGAATGGGGAATATGTTGGGGCATTTGCACCTTATGGTTATCTGAAAAGTTCTGAGGACAAAAAGAAACTTGTACCTGATGATAAAGTAACAGACATAATAAAAATGATATTTATGCTAAGGGCAGATAAAAAGTCATTGCAGGCGATAGCGGACAGATTAAATGAAATGAATATAATGACACTTGGATGTATCCATCATATTCAACATAGCAAGCGTAGCATATATTTGAGAAGCCCTGCCCCATTGAACATCGACCCGTTTGCTAAAATAAACATTCTTCTGATGTATAATTTGCGACATAATATCTGACTTTTTATCCACATGAATGTAAAAGTCAAATTTGTCTTCCGGAAAAACTGCAATGATACAATTGATCAATTTGGGATTAGCATGGCATTGAATACAAATTGTCTGTCTGTAAAAAATTATCATATTATCTACTCATTTTGTCAACTTATCTCCATAATGAATCATAAAAATATTCAAGCAACTCACAATGATCTATTGATTCTCCTACTTCTTCTTTTGTTATTCACTAATCACAAATCATATCCTCCATGACTTCCTAAAAGATTTCTCCAATCCTCTTGTTGTTCTGAGCTTCTTTGTTCAAATAAAATATTCGAAACCGGAAGATTATTTATTTTCTGTTTGTTTTTCTCAACATATTCGTCATAACTGCATAAAATACGATACGTACTTTCTTTCCCTTGTACTACAACAACATTGTCTGGAATATCTTTTGAAACAATCGTTCCAGCTCCTACAATTACATTATTACCAATCCGTACATTTGGCAAAATAATACTACCATACCCTACAAAAACGTTATTTCCAATAACAACATTACCTACCTTACTATATCCTAGAATTTTCTTTGTACTACCATCATGCGCTAATACTGTTGTTCCCGACAATGTTACATTATCACCGATTGTGACTAAAAATCCAAAACAATAATCAATAACACTATCCGGTGCATCAAAATTTTTTCCAATTCGTACCCCACGCTCTCTCCATTGATCTTCTTTAGATATACTTTTTTTAGAACTTAAAATATGATTATATATTTTTCTAAAAATTTTCATTTATCTATCGCCTCTTCATTTGTAAATTTTCACATAGTAGCTTTCAGATTTTTTTTATGGAGAAAATTATATATTGCAGGAGGTAAAAGACCAACTAAAATTGGCTTTATTGCATAAATATACCCTGTGACAGGTAATTTCAATTCTTTTACTGCAAGTATTCTAACATAAGACTCGTTTATTCGATATCTGAATTTTCTTCTACTATAAGCATTCCTATCATCTCTCATCTGATATAATGGCATATGGATATTTTTTCCCTTATACCCCTCTTTATACATTTTTATCCAAAGATGATAATCCTCAACTCTTAGTAATCTTTTTTCTTCTGAATATCCTCCCACAGTCAAATATGCCTCTTTTTTCACAAGACATGGTGCATGACAAAACGGAGAACCATGCAAAAAATCTATGTCTGTAGGATAAGTCATATGACTAATATTCCCCCATACCCCAGTCTCATCAAAATACTGCATATCAGAACTAACAATAGCAATTTCCGGTTCTTGCTTTAATGTATTTAATTCTATTTCTAACCGATTATTAGTACATAGGTCATCCCCGTCCATTCGAGCAATATAATTTCCCTTTGCAACTGACAAACATCTATTTAATGTGTAATTCAATCCCATATTT
>ENA-ORTB01004046-ORTB01004046.1-human-gut-metagenome-genome-assembly--contig:-NODE-4046-length-10627-cov-4.843265_pt1 | contig 10627 bp, 11 predicted proteins | sample MGYA00241905_ERZ509174 | MGnify/ENA primary metagenome ERZ509174 (study PRJEB26280, sample SAMEA2338851) | human gut metagenome | biome: human gut; feature: human-associated habitat; material: faeces...
ATCTACACTATTGCATTAATGATTATTGGAATTGCAATTACGGAGATTTTCCCCGGAGCATTTGCAACGCTGTTTAATGCAGGACAGTCAAGAGAATATTTTATCGGTGCGATGAGAGTGATCTCGGTCAGTTTTCTGTTTGCCGGAATCAATGTTGCTTATCAGGGCATTTATCAGGCATTGGATGGTGGTGTGGAATCACTGGTTATCTCGCTTTTGAGACAGCTTGTGATTATTTTACCATTGGCAGGAATTTTTTCTGTATTTGTCAGAAATGGGCAGATAGGAGTTTCACTGATCTGGTGGGCATTTCCGATCACGGAAATAGTTTCCTGTTTTGTAGGATATGTGTTTTTGAAGAAAATCAGAAAAAATAGAGTGAATGTTTTGAACTGAGGAGGAACGGGAAATGGCAAAAAAAATCATCACAATCAGCAGAGAATTTGGAAGCGGTGGGCGTTTTATCGGAGAAGAGGTCGCAAAAAAACTGGGAATTTCCTACTATGATAAGAATATCATCAGCCGGATTGCAGAAAAGTCCGGCTTATCGCCGGAATATATTCAGGAAAGTGCGGAATTATCTCCGAAAAAAGGTTTGCTTGCGTATGCACTTGCCGGACGTGATATTACAGGAAAATCAGTGGAGGATATGGTGTATGAGGCACAGAGAAAGGTTATTTTAAAACTGGCTGATAAGGAATCTTGTGTAATTATCGGAAGAAATGCAGATTATATTCTGAAAGATCGGGATGATGTGCTGAATGTATTTATTCATGGGGATATGCCGGAAAAAATACAGCGAATTATGGGCTTATATAATGTAGAAGAAAAGGAAGCTGTCAAAATGATGGCAGATACAGATAAAAGGCGTATGACGAATTATAATTTTTACACGGATCAGAAATGGGGAAAGGCCAGTAATTATACGTTGTGTCTGAATAGTTCACAGCTTGGATATGACAGATGTGAGAAGCTTGTTATGGAATGTAGTAAATAATCATCAATATTTTTTAGGAAGATCATTTCACGGTAGAGTTCAAATCTAGGATAAGCGTGAAAATTCACAGAAAAATACAGAACAATGCATCAGCACCTCGCTTCGGCGAGGTGTTTTTTGATGAGATTTAGAGCAGTCGGAAAATCAATCCTTCTTTGCTAAAACAGATGAAAATTTAAAGAATATATAGTATAATCAATTTAAAGAATATATAGAAAAAATAATATAACAGAGATATAAATTGAGAGGTGATAAATAACATGAACTTAACAAGAACCAGTTGTTTTCTAAGTCTGATTTTACGCCACAAACCAGAAACGATTGGTATCAGTCTGGATGAGCATGGCTGGGCGGATGTGGCTGAGCTGATTGAGGGAATTTCAAAAACCAGAGAATTTAATATGGACATTTTAGAAGAAATTGTCCGGACAGATGAGAAAGAGAGATATTCTTTTAATGAGGACAAGACTTTAATTCGGGCGAATCAGGGTCATTCAATTCCAGTGGACGTTGAATTAGAAGAGGTAGAGCCACCGGAGGAATTATGGCATGGAACAGGTGAAAAGTATGTTGCATCAATTGATGAGATTGGTCTGATTCGCAAAAGCAGATTGTATGTACATTTATCAAAGGATAAAGAAACTGCGCTTAAAGTTGGAAGCAGACATGGAAGACCAGTTCTTTATACGGTAAAAACAAGAGAAATGTATCAGGATGGATATACTTTCTTTTTATCAAAAAATGGAGTGTGGCTTACAAAAGAAGTGCCGGTGAAGTATTTGGAAAAAATAAAGGGGCATTGAAAGCCCCTTTATTTTAGATAGTCCAGAAAATGTTCGCACCCTCTTCTCTTAAATAGTTCACATACATAAATAGATAAAATATGCAGCATAGCATAACAGCATAACAATTCCACAAGGTCTTCTTAATTCTTTGTGTTTTATTGTGCCGGCCCAAAGTAAAATACCACTGAAAATTGCGACTGCATTATCAATCATAAACTTACTTTCAAAAGGAACTGTACAAATCAGAGCGGTTGTTCCTATTACAAATAAGATATTAAAGATATTGCTTCCTACAATATTTCCAATTGCGATTCCAACATTTCCTTTTTTGGCGGCTGTAACGGATGTTACAAGTTCCGGAAGGGAAGTACCGAAAGCGACAATCGTAAGTCCGATAAATCGTTCACTCATTCCAAAGAATCTGGCTATTTCAGAAGCACCGCTGACTGCAAAATCACTTCCCTTTACAACCATCACTCCGCCGATTATCATCAGAATAATACATTTCCAGACAGGGAGCTCTTTTGCAGTTTCCTCTTCTTCAGAACTTCCTTTTCTGGACATTACAAACAAATATCCAAGAAACAGAATGAATAAAATCCAGAAAACAACGCCTTCCCAAAATGTAATGGAACTTCCGGTTGCACCAAAAATCATCAATAGAACAGTGATTCCTATCATATATGGTATTTCGTAACGCAAAGTTGATTTCTGAATGGCTACATTTGTAATAACGGCAGTAATTCCAAGGATAATTAAAATATTTAAAATGTTACTTCCTACGACATTTCCGATGGTAATTCCTGCATTATCATTTAGTGCAGCGGTAATGCTGACAGCGGCTTCTGGCATACTTGTTCCCATTGCTACGATGGTGAGTCCTACGATTAACTGTGGAACACCTAGTTTTTTAGCAATACTGGCGGCACCTTCGACAAACCAGTCAGCGCCCTTGACTAATAAAATAAAACCTGCTAACAAAATCATCACTTGTAAAATCATAATATACCTCTTCTTTCTTGTGTGTTTATCATACAGTAGGTATAAAAAAAGACTCCTACTGTATGAAATAATAAATACAGTAAAAGTCTTGCTATTTAATCACTTTCCGAGTCATGTAAAATGACTGTATTGACGAAAAAGCAAACCGGATTTGGCTAGCTACTCCCTTTTAGATGGTTGTATTCTAACAGATGATGTTTGAAATGTCAATTAATTTATAAGAAAAGAGTAAAAATTGGAAGAAGTTGAAGAATCTGAGGAATAAATAATACCAGAAAATATGATAGAAATAAATAGCATTCATCGTGGAAAGGGGATAAAAGCCATTTTTCACGGTGTTTTTTTGTCTGAATTTTTGCTATAATGCGAGTTGAAATCGTATCAAAAATTTAAGAAGGGAATTTAAAATGAAACTAAAAAAAGACAGTATTTTTTACAGAAAACTATGGAGTTTGATGATTCCAATTGTACTGCAAAACCTGATGCTTGCAATGGTCGCAGTAGCCGATGCGTTTATGCTTGGGGGAATGAACCAGAATTATATGTCTGCGGTTTCACTGGCAACACAGATTCAGTTTATCCAAAACATGTTTCTGGCAGCAGCAACAGCAAGCCTTGGAATTTTGGGGGCACAGTACTGGGGAAAGGGAGATATCAAAACCTTAGATGATATTTTCTGTATGGCACTTCGGCTTTGTGGCATGGTATCCGTTATATTTTTTATTGGATGTGTATTCTTTGGAAAGTATCTGATGTTGATTTTTACGAATGAATCTGTACTGATTGGGTATGGTGTGAACTATCTGAAAATCGCAGGCTGTTCTTATCTGTTAACCGGAATTTCGCAGTGTTATCTTGTCATTATGAAAACAAGTGAACATGCAAAGACAACGGCAATTATCAGTTCATTTACCGTTTGTGTAAATATTATTTTAAACTGGATATTTATCTATGGTGCATTTGGCTTAGAAGCAATGGGAGTAAAAGGTGCAGCACTTGCGACCTTAGTGGCACGTATTTTAGAACTGGGCTGTTCAATTGTGATTTCTTATAAAGACGGCTACATTCATCCGGATATGAAGCGGTTGTTTTATCGAAATAAACAGCTTGCAAAAGATTTTCAAAAATGTGCTCTTCCGCTTCTTGGTGCGTGTCTGTTCTGGGGGATTGGATTTACGTCTTATTCATCCTTTATGGGACATCTGGGTGTTAATGCGGCAGCAGCAAACTCTGTTGCTGCGGTTGTGCGTGATATTATCTGCTGTTTTAGTGCGGGTATTTCAAGTGCAGCAGGAATTATGGTTGGAAATGAATTGGGAGCCGGAAATTTAAGACGAGGAAAATTATATGGAATCCGTTTATTAAAAATTTCACTGGTCTGTGGTGTGATGGCTTCCCTTTTGATGTTGGTGACTGCACCAATTATTCTGCATTTCGTGAATCTGACTCCACAGGCAGCAGGATATTTAAAAGGTATGTTTGGAGTGATTGCCTTTTACATGATAGGGCGTTCGGTCAATGATGTCACAATTAATGGAATCTTTGGAGCAGGTGGAGACACGATATTTGATATGTACAGTCTTGCAGTATGCATGTGGTGCCTTGCAATTCCGCTTGCTGCACTTGGTACTTACTATTTTCACTGGCCGGTCGTGATTGTGTATGCATGTACCTGTATTGACGAAGTTGGGAAACTTCCGTGGGTATTTTTGCATTTTAGAAAATATAAATGGGTGAAGGATTTGACACATTAATTTAGAGGTGATTAAGATGAAAACACGAGAAGAGATTTTAGCTTATGGATTAACATTTGCGGATACTTATGTGGATACGCCGTTTTCGGATACAAACTGGCAGCTTGTACGGGTAAAGAAAAGCAAAAAAGCATTTTTGTGGACCTATGAGAAAGATGGTTTTTTGAATTTAAATGTAAAAGCAGACCCGGAGTGGCGTGATTTCTGGAGAAGCACTTATGAGTCTGTAATTCCAGGGTATCATCAAAACAAAGAACATTGGAATACGATTATTTTAGATGGCAGTATTCCGAATGAAGATGTAAAGCGTATGATTGCAGAAAGTTATGATTTGATTACGGACAGTCCGACAAAACGAATTTACGAAGCAGTGAAAAAAATTCCTAAAGGACATGTGGCAACGTATGGACAGATTGCAGAGATGGCAGGAAATCCGAGAATGTCAAGAGCTGTGGGAAATGCTTTACATAAAAATCCAGACCCACTTCATATTCCGTGTTTTCGAGTAGTAAATTCCAAAGGGGAGCTTGCAGGTGCATTTGCATTTGGAGGGGGAAAGGCACAGGCAGAACTCCTAAGAGAAGATGGAGTTGAAGTTGTGAATGGAAAAGTGGATTTAGAGAAATATGGAATGAAATAGATTAAGAAATGGTGGCAGATGTCGTCTGAGATATATTTATAGAAAATATGGTAAAAATAAAAAGGACTTTAGCTGAAAAAAATTTTCGGTTAGAGTCCTTTTTTTACAAGAAAAGACAGTTCGATATGGTATGATTGTAGGAAAAATAAGATAGAAAAAAGAATAATTGAAAGTGAGTAGAAAGAAGAAAAGAATGAAGTCTTGGAAACAAAATCCTTCAGAAAAGAAAACTCAAAATCAATTAGAAAACAGAGTCGAAAAAGAAACAAAAGAAAATCAGTTCAATCGTGCAGAAACTATTTTTTTAAACAGTATTTCACATGATATAAGAACACCATTAAATGTGATTATCGGATATACGGCGCTTGCATCTGCCCATGTTAATGAAGCGCAGGAGGTTAAAAAATATCTATCGAAAATAGAGACAGCAAGCAACCATTTACTGTTATTAATAAATGATGTTCTGGATATGAGTCATATTGAAAGCGGAACATTAAAGCTTGAACACGCACCAGTGTATTTACCGGATGTGCTGGAAAATTTAAAAGCAATTATTCAGACAGATAGTTCTGCGAAACAGCTGAAATTTTGTGCAGATACCAAAAATATGGTGCATAAAAATGTTATTACGGATAAACTTAGATTAAAGCAGGTATTATTAAATATCTTGGAAAATGCAGTAAAGTATACAAGACCTGGAGGAAAAATTTATTTTCAAATTCGAGAATTAGAAGAACAAGAGCCGGGATTTGCAAAATATGAATTTCGTGTAAAAGATACCGGAATCGGTATGAGTGAAGAATTTATAGCACATATATTTGAACCGTTTACCAGAGAACAGACCTCTACAGTCAGCGGGATTGAAGGAATGGGACTTGGAATGGCGATTGTAAAAAAGATTGTAGACAGGATGGGTGGTACTATTGCGGTAAAAAGCAGACAGGAGAAAGGGACAGAAGTTACGGTAATATTGCCATTTAAAGTCAATAGTCAGGTGGTAGAATGTGAAACAAAGGTATTCAAAAAAACAGGTCAGATGAAAATGCTTAGTGAGAGAGAAAATTCTGAAAATTTATTCAAAGGAAAGAAGATTCTTTTGACCGAGGATAATGAATTGAATCGGGAAATTGCAGTAGAACTGCTAAAAGAAGAAGGGTTTATTTTAGATACGGCAGAAGATGGAACAATAGCGGTAGAAAAAATGAGAACTGCAAAACCAGGTCAGTATGATTTGATTTTGATGGATATTCAGATGCCGATTATGGATGGATATGAAGCAACCCGCCAAATCCGAAAACTAAAAAATCCAGAAACAGCTAATATTCCAATTGTGGCAATAACAGCAAATGCATTTGAAGAGGATAGACAAAAAGCACTGGAGGCAGGAATGAATGAACATGTGTCAAAACCGATTGATAAGGAAAGGCTGTTAGAGATTATGAAGAAAGTACTGAAATGATAAAAGATATATGTTATCCTAGTTGCAGAACATAAGAGCTTCGGAGGAAAACAACTTATGAAAGTATTTGAAATGAAACTAAAAGTGTATTTGTTAAAGAATATTGAAACCAAAAAGCTGCTTGCAAGAGAAGCAGGATTTATTGATTCAGCACTTGCAAAGGAATCAAAATGGTTGGACTACCATGAAGAAAATCAGTTTAAAAATTATTGCTTTAATGGATGCTATCCACTTGAAAAAGAAGGAGTGTATAAAAAAGATAAGATTTATACAATCACAATTCGTACAGTCGATGCAAAACTTGCAAAATATTTTTATGAAGTATTAAAAGACCATCATAATCCATTTATAAAAGGACTTACGATAGAAGGACGAATTTTACCTCAAAAAAGAATCCATGAAATTTACAGCCTGACACCGGTGATTCAAAAATCAGATGAAGGTTATTGGAGAAATCAGATGTCTTTAGATGCCTTTGAAAAACATTTATTTGAAAATGCCATAAAAAAATATAAACAGTATACAGGTGAAAATTTGAATGAAGATTTTCAATTGTATACAGACTTTCATTTTTTGAATAGAAATCCGATTCCAAATGAATATAAAGAAATTTGCTTGTTGGGAGATAAGGTTAGCCTTAAAGTTCCAGATGAAGAACAGGCACAGAAAATGGCATATTTTTTACTGGGAACAGGAATCTGTGAATTAAATTCAAGAGGGTTTGGATACTGTAATTATAGATGGAAATAAATAGAAAAGTTTTTTACCAGGCGGAAAAGTAAGGAAAACTCTAAAAAGCTAGAAAATATAAGGGATTGAGGTATTGCAAAAGAAAAAATAGAAAATATGAAAAAGGCTGGTAAAAAAACGAAAAATGCTTTAAAATAAAGGAGACAACGAGATAAGGTGAATTAGAAATGCCTTAAAATCGTGAGATGAACAATAACATGGGATGTATTGACACGGAACAGATTCAAATGCCCTGTTAATTGCATTATCAGATGAACAATAACATGGGATGTATTGACACCTTCTTAATTCTAACTTATATTCTCCTCTATCATGATGAACAATAACATGGGATGTATTGACACAATTTACAGCATTATGTAGATCATCACATTCCTGGTGATGAACAATAACATGGGATGTATTGACACTGTAACGTTGGGCTTAAATACTGTTGTTACATACAGATGAACAATAACATGGGATGTATTGACACTCATAGGTAACATCCTTAACATGTTCGGCATCGATTGATGAACAATAACATGGGATGTATTGACACTGTATATGTCCAAGTTCATGGGCTATCAAAAACTCTGATGAACAATAACATGGGATGTATTGACACTTATCCATCATATTGATGGGATGTGGTGTAGTATTCAGATGAACAATAACATGGGATGTATTGACACTCTAATAAATCAATACGATTGAATTTTTTTGCCTGTGATGAACAATAACATGGGATGTATTGACACAAATGTACAACTATTAGAAATTAGTATTAATTTCTTGATGAACAATAACATGGGATGTATTGACACTGGAATTTTGAATTGAATACTCCATCAATCACCATGATGAACAATAACATGGGATGTATTGACACCCTTTGATGAAATGTGTGGCAGTTTTGATACAAGGATGAACAATAACATGGGATGTATTGACACCTCACTAAAATACTCACAATATATTTCTTCATTTAAGATGAACAATAACATGGGATGTATTGACACGATGAAGCTACAGCATAATCGCTTTTACAGAAATACGATGAACAATAACATGGGATGTATTGACACTTGTACTCATCCATATCGACGTTGGCACGAGCCTGTGATGAACAATAACATGGGATGTATTGACACTCATATATTTCGGCAATAGTATCAATATTGATTTGATGAACAATAACATGAGATGAAAAAAAAATAACAACATAAAAAAGTTCTTCACTCAAATACGAAGTGAGGAACTTTTTTGCGTTTTAGTAGTCATGTTCCTATATGAGTAACATAATATAAGATAAAAATAAGAAAAAAGCTGATAAAGAGTAACAGAAATAAATAAAAATCATTCACTACAATCATTCATTAAAATGAGCTATAGTATAGATAAGTTAAGGGAAAAGTTAATAGAATAGTTAGTTCATTTTAAGGAGGAAGAAATTATGTCAGCAGTAAAATGGTTACATATTATCGCAAAGATTCTTGAATTAATCGCAGAAGGGATGGACGAATCTGAAGCAGTCAAAACAGTTGCCCGTATGTTCCATGTCAGTGAACGTGATATCTGGAGACATGGAGGATTTTAACAGTATCTGCCAAGAAAGGAGGGAAGATTTATTATGCAGGTAAATGGAACTTTAATGAACAGCTATTTTTATTGCAAGAGACAGTGTTACCTGTTAGGTAATCGCTTGAATTTACAAGATGACAGTGAGCAGGTAAAAATCGGAAGGGAAATTCATAAACAGCTTGCAGAAGGTAAGAAGAATACAGAGATTGTGATTGACAATATCCGATTGGACGAATTGACAAAAGATTATGCAATAGAGATAAAAAAGTCTGATGCAGGTGCGGAAGGGGCACGGTGGCAGTTATTGTTTTATCTAAGCATTTTGAAATCAAAAGGAATTGTGCGGAAGGGGAAATTGGAATTTCTGGAGGTTCATGAAAATGGAAAAAAGACAGAAATTATAGAATTGACACGGAAAAAAGGAAAGGAATTAAAACAGCATATTGAAGAAATAGAAACATTGTTAGAAAGTAACGAAGTTCCAGAATGTACTTGTAAAAATAGTTGTGATAGATGCTCTTATTATGAATACTGTTTTATCTGATAAGTAGGAGGAAGCAAAAATGGGAAGTACGAAATATATCACATCAATGGGAGAACTAACAAGAAAAGATAACTCTTTATGTTTTCGTAAAAACGGAAAAAATATCTATATTCCAGTTGAAAATACAAAAGAAATTTATTGCTTAAATGAGGTCAGCACAAACACAAAACTGCTGAATTTTTTGGCGCAAAATCATATTGTGGTTCATTTTTTTAATTACTATGGTGGATATAGTGGAACGTACTATCCTAGAGACAACTATTTGAGTGGAAAACTGGTGGTAAAACAGGTAGAAAAATATCAGAAAGAACGGATGGAAATTGCAAAAGCAATTGTTCAAAAACGAAGAAAGCGTCAGATGATAGAAACGACCCGCCAACTGGCCGATACCGTAGAAGAAGCGCTTTCCTTTTTGCCGCAGAGAGAGCGGAAAGAAGTGGTAAAAAAATCTTGCCAGAGGACCTTCCAGGCCCTACGGATTGACGTGAACAGCGAGTTCGAGGTTTTGTATCGTTTCTTAGAGAAATTGCCCTCTGTTCTCAAGCCAGGTGGGAAAGTAGCTGTGCTGACCTTCCATTCCGGAGAAGATCGTCTGGTAAAAAAATCGTTCCAGGCCTTGGCTCGTCAAGGTATCTATCGAGAGGTAGCCAAGGAGGTTGTTCGCCCTTCTGCGCAAGAGTGTTTTCAGAACCCGCGGGCAAAGTCGACAAAAATGCGATGGGCAATTCGCGCAGAAGATTAACAGATGAAAAGCCGCGTTTTCAAAAGCAGAACGCTTTTGCAAACGCGGCTAGTTTGTATTCTTCATAAAGTGAAATCTTCGTCCCTCAGCTTACTGAAATCCGGAAGAATAGGGCGAGGCGGAACCCGTTTGAGCGGATCGTAGCGAAAGGCAGAGCAGGAAGCTTCTGCGGTGACGACGCCCTTTTTGGGACATAGCACCTTTTCCGATGTAATGGGTTTGCCTCGCTGGCAATAAGCGCAGCTTGGATCGATTTTTTTAGTAAATAGCATGGGGATGACCTCCCTCTTATATTCTACTGTTTATTATACCTTGTCTTTGCTATCCTTTCTACTGTTTTTTTGAGGGAAGAAGAAAAAATAAATACCGGCAAGTCCCCACAATGCGATGA
>ENA-ORTB01004047-ORTB01004047.1-human-gut-metagenome-genome-assembly--contig:-NODE-4047-length-10624-cov-2.876810_pt1 | contig 10624 bp, 8 predicted proteins | sample MGYA00241905_ERZ509174 | MGnify/ENA primary metagenome ERZ509174 (study PRJEB26280, sample SAMEA2338851) | human gut metagenome | biome: human gut; feature: human-associated habitat; material: faeces...
AAGTTAGCTTGTTGGCTGCAAAATAGCTATTATTTTCTGACATAATAAGCAATACGTGATCTGGCAGTAGCTTTTGATGTGCGAAGTTTGAGTTATTTAATAAGAAGGAAACTGCTGTTGTGTAGGAAAATGTTGTGGTGACAGCTAAATTGCGGTATCATAGAAAGCGTGGACATGAGCGACAAAGTTTTGAAGGCAGATGACAGGATATTATCTGAATGATGAGAGATAGCAGGATGTTATCTGAAAGCGGTGGATTTTGATCGCAAAATATGATTTTGGAGGCTAAACAATGATTTTTGATACACATGCACATTATACAGATGCGCGGTTTGATGAAGATAGAGAGGAACTATTGGCGGGGATGAAAGCGCGTGGTGTCGGTGAGATCGTAGAAGTAGGGGCAAGTATTCAGTCTACGAAGGATGCGGTCAATCTGGCAGAAAGTCACGACAATATTTATGCAGCGGTAGGCGTACACCCGGAGGACATCGAGAGCCTGACACCGGAAGATATGCAATGGCTGGCAGACTTGACGCACAGGGATAAAGTGGTTGCCATTGGTGAAATCGGTCTTGACTATTATTACGATGAACCGGGGAGAGATTTGCAGAAAAAGTGGTTTGCACGCCAGCTTCAGGTGGCCGCAGAAACACAGATGCCGGTCATCATTCATAGCAGGGATGCTGCAAAGGACACATTAGACATTATGAATGAACATTGCGCCTGGCAAAATGGTGGGGTGATCCATTGCTTTTCCTACAGTCCCGAAATTGCCAAAATATATTTGGATAAGGGGTTTTATCTGGGAATTGGTGGCGTGGTCACCTTTAAGAATAGTAAGAAATTAAAGGAAGTCGTTGAAATGATGCCACTATCGCAAATGGTGTTAGAAACGGATTCGCCGTATTTGACACCGGTACCGCATCGCGGCAAACGAAATGATTCAGGATATTTGACACACGTTGTTGATGAGATTGCGGCATTGAAGTCGTGCGACCGCGAGGAAATTATCCGCATAACAAGGGAAAATGCGCATAAGTTGTATCGCATTGGTCAGTAAAACGGGAGACTGCACATTAATAGAAGGCTGTACTGTATTGGTTAATAAAGCAGGGCACTGCATATCAATAGAAAGAAGAGGATATTGGGATGGCAACATTAGGAATACCACAAAATACAATAGACATATTAAAGAAATATGACTTTCATTTTCAGAAAAAGTTTGGACAAAACTTTTTGATCGACACGCATGTTTTGGAAAAGATCATTGACTCGGCCGGCGTGACAAAGGATGATTTTGTGTTGGAAATCGGTCCGGGAATTGGGACAATGACACAATATCTTTGCGAAAGAGCCAGAGAGGTTATGGCGGTGGAGATTGATGATAAATTAATCCCAATCTTAGCAGATACGCTATCAGCGTATGATAATGTGACGGTTGTGAATGAGGACATTCTTAAATTGGACATTGATCAGATCGCTAGGGAACATAACGCCGGAAAGCCGATTAAAGTAGTGGCAAATTTGCCATATTATATAACAACCCCGATCATTATGGGATTGTTTGAAAGTCATGTGCCGCTTGAGAGTGTGACTGTCATGGTGCAAAAAGAAGTAGCAGATCGTATGCAGGCAGGGCCGGGAACGAAAGACTATGGGGCATTGTCGCTCGCCGTACAATATTATTCAGAGGCGGAAATCGTAGCGAATGTTCCTCCGAATTGTTTTATGCCAAGACCCAATGTGGGGTCTGCCGTGATTCGTTTGACTTGCCATAAGGACTGCCCGGTGAAAGTAACGGATGAGAAGTGGATGTTTCGCATTATCCGTGCATCGTTTAATCAGCGCAGAAAGACATTGCAGAATGGATTGGGAAATGATGCATCACTTCCGGTGACAAAGGAGCAGGCCAAGACGGCAATCGAGAGTATGGGGTTATCAGCTACGATCCGTGGAGAAGCATTGTCGTTAGCGCAATTTGCGGAGCTTGCAAACCGCTTGAAGGAGGCCTGATGAGAGATGAAAGTGTGGGAACGTATAGAAAGCCTGCGTAAACGCATGCGCGAGGAAGACATTGATGTGTATTATATTCCGACCAATGATTTTCATGGTTCTGAATATGTCAGCGGATATTTTCAGACAAGAGAATATATTTCTGGTTTTACCGGATCTGCAGGTGTTGTGATCGTGACGTTAGAAGATGCCGGGTTATGGACCGATGGGCGATATTTTATTCAAGCAGAAAAACAGTTGCAGGACAGCGGCATCACATTATACCGCATGGGACTTGATGGCGTTCCGACGGTGAACACTTATCTCGACAATGTACTAAAAGATGGACAAGTGCTTGGCTGCGATGGCCGTATGGTGACAACCACATGGCTTATGGCAATGAAACGCAGATACAAGGTTAAAAGTAACGTTGATCTGGTAGGAGACATTTGGGAAGACCGCCCAGATCGTCCAAAACAGCCAATATGGGAATTGGCGATAAAGTATGCAGGGGTCAGCAGAGAAGAGAAGCTGTCTCGTTTGTGGGACTGGATGAAGCAAAAGAGTTTGGATTATTTTATTCTGACATCTTTGGATGATATTGCGTGGTTGTTTAATTTACGTGGAAATGATATTCCATGCTGTCCGGTATTTTTATCTTATGCGGTGTTTACGCAAGAGAGTGGCGTATTGTTCTGCGAGAAAAATTGTGCGAACGGGTCGATACAGACTGCCTTAATGAAGGCGGGAATTGAAACGAGACCGTATGAAGAGGTGGAACAATATATCCGCAAAATGGGACAGGGAAAGCGCGTAGCAATGGATATGCGTGTGGTCAATGCGCATTTGGCGGCACAGGTGCCGAACGAAAATACATTAGTCGATGTTGTGAATCCAACCGGAATGTGGAAGGCGGTCAAGAATGAAACGGAAGTGAATAATGAACGTATTGCACATTTGAAAGATGGTATTGCCATTACCAAGATGTTATATTGGCTACATCATACGGATAAAAAGAAGGAATCTGAAATCTCCGTTTCGGATAAATTGGAGGAGTTTCGAAGATTAGATGAAGATTATTTGGGACCTAGCTTTGACACAATATCCGGGTATGCAGAGCATGGTGCGATCGTGCATTATAGTGCGACACCGGAATCTAACCGTATATTAGAGGAAGAGAATTTCTTGCTGTTAGATATGGGTGGACATTATTATCAGGGAACAACAGACATTACACGAACGGTTATGTTGGGCAGAGAAGCAACCGAAGAGCAGAAAAAATACTATACGACAGTGCTTCGTGGTAATTTGGCGCTTGGTGCGGCAAAGTTTCGCAGCGGAATTACCGGAGTGAATCTGGATGTGCTGGCAAGACAGCCATTGTGGGAAATAGGATGTGACTTTTTGCATGGAACAGGACACGGCGTAGGATATCTGTTGAATGTGCATGAGGGACCAAATGCAATACGGTATGTGGCTTCTAAACAGCCGGGAGGCGATCCGGCGCTGGAACCGGGCATGATCACGTCCAATGAGCCGGGTGTTTATTTGGAAAATAAATTTGGTATTCGACTGGAGAATCTGATCCTATGCTGTGAAGCAGAGCATACGGATTTTGGTCGCTTTTTGGAATTTGAAACATTGACATTAGTGCCGTTTGATCGGAGAGCGATTGATGTAAAAGGGCTCAGTGACAAAGAACTTGGCCTGCTGAATGCATATCATCAACGGGTCTATGAAGAGATTGGCCCGCATTTAACACCGGAAGAAAGAGATTGGCTGCAGGAAGAATGTAGTCCAATTTTGTGATAAATTCTTAAGAATTATTAAGATTGCGTTGATATTGTTGACACGGTAACAGATCTATGGTGTACTAAAGATGTAACTAACGGAAGTTCTGTACAGAGTGAATTATTTTTTGTATCTAAAGTATCTATTTTTACATGTGAGAAGTGACATGGGTAAGGAGGAGCAAATGAAAAAGAGACGAGTAAGAGCATTACGGAAATCATGAACAGTGATTCTGCCAAAGGTGCAGTCATTGGTCATACTTAGGATACAGAAATAAAATCAGCTATTATAATGCACAGAGTGACTGTGCAGGAAAGGATGGGTGATCACCATGAAAATCAGATATTGTGTGAGTTTGTTGTTGCTGTGTGCCGCAACAATATTTTCGAAGTCGACAACAGTAAAAGCAGAGGATAAGTATTATAAGTTTTTGGAAAAATATTTTACCATTGAAGAGAAGTATAAATCAAAATGGGGACAACAGGATGGATTTACGTATCTTTGTGAAAAAAAAGATAATACCGTCACCATTGTTGGAATACCTATGGATAAAAAGAAGGTAGTTGTACCCGCCAAAATCAATGGGAAAAAGGTGGTAAAGATTTCTATTATGCCGGCGTTTGATTGGGCAGCGAATGAGGAATACCGCAATGAATTTTACGGAGAACATGAGGATGTCCCGATCCCAAAGGTGGAATACTTGAGTATTCCAAAGACAGTTAAGGTTATAGACTGTTATGAAGGGGGATGGCTGAATAATGGGTATTGTAAGGGGATGCAGTCATTTCTACAGAATCTGAAGAAATTTAACGTGGCATCCGGTAACAAGTGGTATAGGTCATACAAGGGAGTATTGTATACTAAAAATGGAAAGAAATTAATTACTGTACCAAGAAAGTATACGGCAAAAACGGTCAAAGTAAAAAAGGGAACAACAAAGATAGCAGATTCCGCTTTTTCCTTCTGCACCAACATTAAAAAGGTGATCCTGCCGGATACGGTAAAGGTGATTGAACAGAATGCGTTTGTGCGCTGTTCGTTGAATTATATTAGGATGCCTAGAAGACTGAAGATATTGGAGGTGACAGCATTTCGTAGCTCTGCGTTGAAGAAGATAACAGTATACGGAAAAGTGGAATTGGATGAAACATTTAAATATTGTAAAAAGTTAAAAACAGTGGTGCTAAAGAAAGGTGTGAAAGAACTTGGAGAATATGTGTTTATTGATTGCCCGAAACTGAGAAGTGTGACGGTTCCTAAAGGCATAAAAAATCTTTGGTTGTACATTGACAGCATATTTTATTATCGGGGATTAAAGTGCAACCTTTCCAACATTACCATAAAAACACCAAAGAACTCAGAAATGTATAAGGAACGTAAATTTTTGAAGAAACGATACAAAATAAAAGTGAAAGTCATCAAGTAACATTTGCTATATTGCTTGAAACATGAGTTGACAAAATAAAAAGGTATAATAACCAGCGGGGGATGTGTGTTTTACATCCCCTGCTGGTTATTTATTTTGTTGTCTGTTTGCGGAACAATATATTTGTGATCCAAGAGACGATCATAAATAATACGATCGCAGCAGCAACGTCCAAGAAGGAATGCTGTTTCAAAAATAGCGTAGACATACAGATCAAGAGGCACAGTACAAAAGAGCCGTTGCGCCAGATCTTTTGCTTATGGATCGTCGCATAGCGGCAAAGTCCGGCGTGGATGGCAAGTGAGTTAAACACATGAATACTTGGCAGCACATTGGTATCGGTATCCGTTGCATACAGCATGGAAATGACCTGTGTAAAAATATTGTCATGAGTAAATTGTGTCGGTCGCATGTTCTGTGCATTTGGAAACAAAGTATAGATTAACAGACTGGCTGTCATGCCAATGATCAATGTGGCAATTGTCTGATAATAGTTTTCTAAATGCTTCAGATCGAAAAATAAGAGTGCTAATGTTGCAAATACATACACAAACCATAATAAATATGGAATAATAAAATATTCGCAAAAAGGAATATAGTCGTCTATAGCGCAATGAATGTAGGTGAAAGGTACGTCAACACGTGCCTCCAGCCACACAAACCAAACCATATACACCGGAAAATAGAGTGCGACAAATATATGTTTATAGCGGTAAATAAATTGTTTCCAGTTCATAAAAATCCTTTCTAGGATCAGAGTGCCGAAGTCTATTTTGCCGTCACCCTAATCTGTGGTCGTAAATTATGCTGACAGTGGTTTAATGCCAGCGGGAATGCTTAAGATCCAGTTCGTTGCGAATATAAGCGAAAGTTTTATCTTCGCCCTCTTCGGCGAGCATATGCAAAAGCCGTTCTAGCAGCTCTGCAGTCTCTGGATGCATGGTGTAGCGCGATTTGCCACGTTCGTAATATTCCAAAGGCAGTCGGTCGTTGTAATTTTCTAAATTGTAATTACGGCTTGCTGCCATGCGGTCGCAAAACATTTCAACGACGTAACGTGGTGCCATAGGCATTCCCTGTAACCCCTTGGAGTAGTCAGAGGAAAGATCGATCCAGTATTCATAGTGATGGCGGTTGCGTCCTTTGTGGTGAAGCCATGCGGCAGAGTAGCCGATGGTTTCGCGCTCATAAGCGTTCGGGCTTCGTTTGCCCTCTTGATAATAGCGAACACCGGTCCAAAATTCAATTGGATGATATTTCGACCAGTCATGGCAGATTCCCTGCCAGTAAATGCCGGCGCGAAAGCAATTGCGGCGCACCAGTCGTTTGTGGCGTAGAATTGTTCGCAAATGCCCCCAAAAATTATGCCATAATCGCATGATGACATCTCCATTTCTTAAAAGTATTGATCAGATTCCAGAATTTAATTCGGAACTATACTCCCGCATCCATTGTCTTGGCGTACAGCCCTTCCATTTGCGGAAAGTACGGATTAAATGACTGCAATCCGAAAAACCGGTCTCCTGACTGATATAGGTCAGATCCAGTTTCGTGAATAAAAGCAGATCCGTCACCCTGTTAATACGCACAAATTCGATATATTCCTTGCAGGATTGATGGTAATTTCTGCGGAATAATTTAGCAAAGTAAGAATAACTCATTCCGCACCGTTCTGCAAGGTCATGAATCCGTAAAGGTTCATTATAATGCGATTTGATATATTCTGCAATATGTTCAAACTCATGATTGTCACTTTGCCGGGACAATAAAATTTCTTCCATATTAAGTCCGCGCGTCAGCCAAACGCGCGTCATCGCTGTGATCAAGATCGCAAGTTTGGAGCAGGCAATCGTGTCGTAGCCAAAATGGCGCAGCCGCACTTCCTCGATACAGTCGACAAAGAGCTGCTCGAGTGGAATACCTGTCATGTCGCCGTTGGCAAAGAAAATATTGGAAGGATCTTCCTCATAGGCAAGAGAGATGATCCGGCTGAATTGATTTTTCATGTTATCCGTTGCCTGCAAAAAGCCAAGGTCAAACTTCAAAACATGATAGCGAATGTTTAGCGGGGAAGCCGCTTTGCAGTCAGATGCCGCCACAGTCGTTATAGAGGGAGATTTCTCCGATACATTTGCAGCTGAATGTGGTATTGACACCGGATGAATGCTGTCGTGTTCCTGATCCGGTAAAGGTTCCTGCGGAGATGCCAGAAGAGGGCAGGCAGACAGCGGAAAGTTAGGCAGATAACCATGCAACGACGGATTCTTTAAGAAATCTTGCGATTTCAGCGTAAAAGCAGGATCTTGCGATGGTTTCTCAGCCTGGCTTTGCTCAAAATCCGTCGGAAAGACATCGATAGTATGTAAAGTCTTTGGCGGAAAAAAAATAAAATCTCCCGGTTGCAGGGAGTATACATTCTCATCACAGGTGACAAGCAGATTGCCGGCTGTAAGATATATACATTCTATAAAATAATGCCAGTGTGGCAAAATAGGAAAGTTGTAATCGTACGTGATATGTGTAAAAGCTTCGATTGGTGTATTTAAGCGGTCTGTATATTCGTAATAGCGATCCATAAGTATTAGTCAGCCTTTCTGTAAATTCTTTAAAATCCGCGCAAAAAAAATTGCAAAAAGATAGATTTATACAATTTTTGTGCAGATTTATTATAGCACACCATCTATTGCTATGCTATACTTTCGTAGCAGATTTATAGAAAGGAGAAAAAACTATGACTCCAATGAAATGGTTTTATTCATTTTTGAAGAAATATTGGCTGCGCATGGTGTCGGGTCTGATACTTGTAACGATACTTGCTGCGACAGCTTTGGCATCGCCATACATCTCCAAATTGATCGTGGATGATGTCATTAAAAAGCAAAATACCGGGTTATTACCGAAGCTGATCATTCTGCTTCTTGCGATGGTTGTGATCAAGGGTGTATGCCGATTTTTTTCGCAAGTATTGTTTGAGACAAGTTCGCAGGGTGTGTTGTATACCATGCGCGACAAAGTATACCGCAAACTATTGTTAGAAGATTTTGCGTTTTATAATAAAAATAGAACGGGAGATCTGATGGGACGTCAAACCGGAGATATGGATGCGATCCGTCATTTTGTGGCGTATGTGATCTATACGGTATACGAAAATATTTTGTATTTTGTGTTATCCATCGTTTTGATCTTTATGGTCAATGTAAAGCTTGCTGTATGCATGATGCTTGTGCTCCCACTGACGGCAGCTACTACCTATATGCAGGCTAAAAAAGTCAAACCTGCTTTCAAAAACTGTCGAGATGCTTTTTCAAGTCTGAATACATATGTGCAGGAGAACATTAGTGGAAACCGCATGGTAAAGGCGTTTGCGAAAGAAGACTTCGAAATGGAGAAGTTTGGCGTGGAGAATGACCGTTACCGCGATGCAGAGCTTGGTGCAGCTGCTATTTGGAAGAAATATGTGCCGATCTTTGAGTTGTTGTCCAATCTGTTGACATTGGTACTTATGCTTGTTGGCGGTGTTATGGTGGTGCGCGGAGAGATGACATTAGGTGATCTTGTTGCTGTAAACGGATATTTATGGATGCTCACAACACCGCTTCGCATGGCGGGATGGTGGATCAATGATATTCAAAGATTTACTACATCAGTAGAAAAGATTTATGGGACTTATACTGCGGAACCGGATGTGAAACATCCCGGCCATCCGGTACAGCATCAAAAGTATGAGGGGAATATCTCGTTCCGCAATGTGTCGTATCGGGCAGATGATGAGGACATCATTCGTGATGTATCTTTCGAGGTAAAGAAAGGTGAGACGGTCGGCATTTTGGGAACGACCGGAGCCGGAAAGTCAACGATCATTAATCTGCTTTGCCGTTTCTTTGATGTGACAGACGGTGAAGTGCTGGTAGATGGCATTAATGTGAAGGATTTGGATCTGTATGAACTGCGCGAGAACATTGGTATCGCCATGCAGGATGTGTTCCTTTTTTCGGATACGATCGAAGGAAATATTGCATATGGCCGTCCAGATTGTTCGTTTGAACGAGTAAAAGAAGTGGCCAAAATGGCAGACGCCAATTTGTTTATTAAAAATCTTCCGGATGGATACGATACGATCGTGGGTGAGCGCGGTGTCGGACTGTCGGGCGGACAAAAGCAGCGAATTTCTTTGGCGCGTGCCTTACTTAAAGATCCGGCGATCTTAGTGCTTGATGATACGACATCGGCGGTAGATATGGAAACAGAGAGTTACATTCAGCGCCAGTTGGAAAATATTGGACACAGTTGTACGACATTTATCATTGCATATCGAATCTCTTCTTTGCGTGATGCCGACAAGATCTTGGTTATGGATCAGGGTCGCATTATTGAGCAGGGAACCCATGAGGAATTGATTGCAAAAGGTGGATATTATGCAACCGTTTATTATCACCAGTATCCTATGGCTGTACCGAAAAACGGACAGGAGGTGAATCACATTGGCTAGAAATACTTATGAAAATGATGAGATATTAGAAGATAAGTTTGACGCCAAGCAGTTAAAACGACTGGGTGGTTATATACGTCCTTATACCGGCAAGATGCTGCTCGTGTTGTTTTTGATGTTGTCATCTTCCGGACTTACCATGTTTATTCCAAAGTTTTTGCAGATAGAGATGGATACGTATATCACGAATGGCGATATACATGGTATTGTGATCTTGACGTTGATCGCAGCAGTGATCGTAGTGTATGCAGTAGTCAGTCTGCGTATAAAGGTAACACTTACGACGCAGGTTGGACAGGATATCATACATCAGATACGAGAGGATCTCTTTGCTCATTTGCAGGAACTGCCGTTTAGTTATTATGATGACCGTCCACATGGAAAGATTCAGGTACGTGTGGTTAATTATGTCAACAATCTGAGTGACCTGTTGTCAAATGGTATTTTGAATACGATCACAGATTTGTGCAACCTGATCTTTATTTTGATCTTTATGCTTTCTATGAGCGTAAAGTTGACACTGGTATGTATGTGTGGCTTGCCGGTGCTGATCCTGTATATTGTCTTTCTCAAAAAGAAGCAGCGTTATGCTTGGCAGGTACAAAGCAATAAGCAGTCTAACTTGAATGCCTATATTTCCGAAAGCATTAACGGCATACGTGTGACGCAGGCGTTTGTGCGGGAGGAAGAAAACACCAATATATTTAACCGTTTGAGTATGAGTTATCGCAAGGCGTGGATGCGTGCCGTGATCTATAACTTTGCAATGGGACCGATGGTCGATCTGATCTCCACGATCACAACGGCATTTATATATGTGATCGGTATTAACTGCATTATAAATGGAGGATTGGATGGCGTGACAACCGGTAAGTTGATCGCGTTTACAGCATATATCAGCCGCTTCTGGCAGCCGATCAATA
>ENA-ORTB01004058-ORTB01004058.1-human-gut-metagenome-genome-assembly--contig:-NODE-4058-length-10579-cov-3.591600_pt1 | contig 10579 bp, 10 predicted proteins | sample MGYA00241905_ERZ509174 | MGnify/ENA primary metagenome ERZ509174 (study PRJEB26280, sample SAMEA2338851) | human gut metagenome | biome: human gut; feature: human-associated habitat; material: faeces...
GGCCCGTCAGATAAAATTTCAAGAGTAAAATAGTTTTAAAATCAAAATATTTTTGCTCTGGAGCCATTTTTTGGGAAAATCCTCTTGACAACTGTTTTTGCAGACTATATACTTTGCTCAAAAAGAGGAAACAGATTCGATCTGTAACGATTAAAGGAGAGAATAAGACATGTTAGAAAAAATGAAAGAAATGCTTGCAGAGCAGTTAAATTGTGAGGCATCTACAATCACACCGGAGACATCTTTCAAGGATGATCTTGGTGCAGATTCTCTTGACCTGTTTGAACTGGTCATGGCTCTTGAGGATGAGTACAATGTTGAGATCCCGGCAGAGGAGCTTACAGATCTGAACACAGTTGGAGATGTGATCGATTATCTTAAGAACAAAGGCGTAGAAGCATAAGCAGAAATCTAGGATCCTCTGGGACGACAGTGTCTCAGAGGATTTTTTTGTATATGCGAAGATACATGAGAGGGATGGCAGGGTATTCCGCCGGAAAACCTATGGACATTTTGAAGGATTTGGGTATATAATAGCACCTATAAAGAGAAACAACAAAAACGAGGAGAAAAGAAATGACAAAGATCAGAACAAGATTTGCACCGAGCCCTACAGGAAGAATGCATGTGGGTAATTTAAGAACAGCTCTTTATGCTTATTTGATCACAAAACATGAAGGCGGAGATTTTATCCTCCGTATTGAAGATACAGACCAGGAACGTTATGTGGAGGGAGCTGTAGATATCATCTACCGTACTCTTGAGAAAACAGGACTTCTCCATGATGAGGGACCGGACAAGGATGGCGGATTTGGCCCGTATGTACAGAGCGAGCGTCAGGCAACAGGCATGTATCTGAAATATGCCAAACAGCTTATTGAGCAGGGAGATGCATATTACTGCTTCTGCGGCAAGGAAGAACTGGAAAGCATGAAACGTACTGTTGCAGGTAAGGAGATCTCTATTTATGACAAGAGATGTCTCCATCTTTCCAAGGAAGAGGTTCAGCGCCGTCTGGATGCAGGTGAGCCGCATGTTATCCGCTTTAATATGCCAACAGAGGGAACCACTACATTCCATGATGTTATTTACGGAGATATCACCGTTAACAATGAGGAGATGGAGGATTTGATCCTGATCAAATCTGACGGTTATCCGACCTACAACTTCGCAAATGTAATTGATGATCACCTTATGGGAATCACACATGTTGTAAGAGGTAACGAATACCTTTCCTCTTCACCGAAGTATAATCGTATTTATGAGGCATTCGGATGGGAAATCCCGACCTATGTTCACTGTCCGCTGATCACAGACGAGACACATCAGAAGCTTTCCAAGAGATGTGGACATTCTTCTTATGAAGATCTGATCGAGCAGGGATATGTTTCAGAGGCAGTTGTGAATTATGTTGCACTGCTCGGATGGTGCCCGACAGACAATAGAGAGATCTTCTCACTGGAAGAGCTTGTTGAGGCATTTGATTATCATCATATGAGTAAATCACCGGCTGTATTTGATACAGTGAAATTGAAATGGATGAACGGAGAATATCTCAAGGCAATGGATTTTGATAAGTTCTATGCACTTGCAGAGCCTTATCTGAAAGAGGCAGTAACAAAGGACTATGATCTGAAGAAGATTGCAACACTTGTGAAGACAAGAATTGAGATTCTTCCGGAGATCAAAGAGCAGGTTGATTTCTTTGAAGAACTTCCAGATTACGATATTGCACTGTATACACACAAGAAGATGAAAACAGATCCTGAGAAGTCACTCGCACTTCTGAACGAGGTTCTTCCGGTTCTTGAGGCGCAGGAAGACTTTAGCAATGATGCATTGTTTGAGACATTGAAAACATTTGCAACAGAAAAAGGATACAAAGTAGGTTATGTAATGTGGCCGCTTCGTACAGCAGTTTCCGGAAAGCAGAACACTCCGGGTGGAGCAACAGAACTGATGGAAGTACTCGGAAAAGAGGAGTCTCTTAGAAGAATCCGTCTTGGAATCGAGAAACTTCAGTAAGGACAGCGAAAAGAGGTACAATGGGATTTAATGAAGCACAGACGCAGGCAATCCAGCACACAGACGGCCCATGTCTTGTACTGGCAGGCCCGGGATCGGGGAAGACGCTTACGATTGTAAACAGAGTAAAATACCTTATAGAGAAACAGAAAGTAAGACCAGAAGAAATTCTGGTCGTTACTTTTACAAGATTTGCAGCGGCGGAGATGAAATCCCGCCTCTGTTTGGTTATGGGCAAAAGAGATCTTCCGGTTACAGTGGGTACATTTCATGGAATCTATTATGGAATCCTGAAATGGGCTTATCGTATGAATCAGGAAAATATTCTTTCGGAGACAGAAAAATATCAGATTTTACGTGGCGTGATTAACAAGGAAAGAATGGAGATCTTTGATGAAGAAGATTTTATTCAGGATATTGCGGCAGAAATTGGAAAAGTGAAGAATAATCGGATTCCGCTGGAAGAATTTGTATCAGAAAAGTGTAGTGCGGATGCTTTTCGCAATATTTACCGTAATTATGAACAGCATAGAAAAGAACTGAAAAAGATTGATTTTGATGATATGCTGGTACTTTGTTATGAATTGTTCCGGTCAAGACCAGATGTACTTGCACAGTGGCAGAAGAAATTCAGATACGTTTTGATCGATGAGTTTCAGGATATTAATCGAATTCAGTATGATGTGATCCGCATGCTGGCACAGCCGGAAAATAATTTGTTCGTAGTGGGGGATGATGATCAGGCAATCTACGGATTTCGTGGAGCTGATTCAGAATTGATGCTTGGATTTGGAAAAGATTTCCCTAATGCAAAACAAATTCTGCTTGGTATGAATTACCGTTCGACAGCAAATATCGTACAGAATTCTTTGAAACTGATTGAAAATAATGTGGAGAGATACAGTAAAAAACTGGAAGCAAACCGTGAAGGCGGTTCCTGCCTTCATATTCAGGAAGTGAAAGATCCGGTGGAAGAGGCAGAATATGTTCTTGAAGAGATAGAGAGATGTAAGGAGAATGGCATAAAAGAAGAGGAAATTGCGATTCTGTTCAGGGTTCATACAGATGCGAGAGCAGTGGTAGAAGCAATGGTGGAGCGGAAGATCCCGTTTCAGATGAAAGAACATCTTCCAAATATATATGAACACTTTATCGCAAAGGACATCATGGCATATTTCCGACTGGCAACAGGAGCCCGGCACAGACAAGATTTTTTACAGATAATGAACCGACCAAAGCGATATCTTGGAAGAGACAGTGTAGCAGGAGCGAAGGTTTCTTTTGAAGACATGCGGAAGTTCTATTGTGATAAAGACTGGATGATTGACCGGATTGATCAGTTTGAGTGGGATGTTAAGATGCTTATGAAGATGGCTCCATATGCGGCAATCCAGTATATCAGAAAAAGGATTGGTTATGACGATTTTCTGAAAGAGTATGCATTTACACATCAGATAAACAGATCTGATCTGAATGAAGTACTGGCAGAGATCGAAGAGGCGGCGAAAGCATTTTCAAGTGTTGAAGAATGGTTTGCACATGTAGAAGAATATACGGAGACTTTGAAAGTGAAGGAAAAGGAAAGAAACAGACCACGTCCGGGTGTCCGGCTGATGACGATACATGCTTCCAAAGGGCTGGAATTCAAGCAGGTATTCCTGATTGCGGCGAATGAAGGAAGAATTCCGTATCAGAAGGCAAAGACAGACAAGGAGATCGAAGAAGAGAGAAGATTATTCTATGTGGCAATGACAAGGGCAAAAGATTTTCTGAAGATCTGTTATGTGAAAATAAAAAACGGGAAAGAAGTTACTCCTTCCCGTTTTGTAGACGAACTATTGAAAAGCTGACAGGATGTCAGTCACTTTGCTGACATCCTCAAGACTTAGTCCTCCAGGTCATCTAATGCATCAAGATCGATATCGCCGAAATCCTGTGTATCCAGCCATTCGTTGAATACAGCGGAAACACGGTCGAACTCTTCATCTTCTTCGATGTTCTCAAGTCCAGGTTCTTCCTCTTCTCCGTTATCAATGAAACGATACAGATAGATCTGACCGTCTGTGTTATCACCGTTTTCATCCAGTGGAAGAAGTGCGATATACTCCTTTTCATCTGCTTCAAAAATATTGAGAACAGCGCATTCAAGTTCCTCATTATTCTCCAGTGTCAAAGTGACTGTGAGGGATTCGTTTTCGTTCATAATCTTCTCCTTTGAATCTGTGTTGTATTTCATTCCGTATTGACCAGCCAGGTGCTCAAAACGAGAATGAACAGCTATCTTGATGGTAACAAAAAGGGGAGAAAAAAGCAAGATAAGATTGACTTTCGGGTTAAACAAGGTAGAATAAAAGTGTTACTGATAGAAGTGAAAGGATAATAGACAATATGAAGAAAAGATGGATACTGTGTACAGTGGCAGTTTTGTGTATAGCGGCAGCACTACTTGGGTGTGGAAAGAAAAATGTTGGAACACCGGAAGATAATGCAGTAGTAGAAGAGGATGATAAGAAAAATGATAATACAGGGGAAGGTGGCAGACTGTTTGGGTTTAGTGGAATTGATATGTCGAATCCTTTTTATGACACATTGAAAAATTCTGTCCAGACAGCATTAGAGGCTCAAGGTGACCGTCTGATGGTTCGTGATCCGGCATCAGATGCTGATTTGCAGAATGAACAGATTCGGGAGTTGATCAACGAAAGGGTACAGGCAGTATTTCTTTGTCCGGTAGATTGGGAGAAAATCACTCCCGCACTTGAAGCCTTAAAAGAGGCAGATATTCCGGTGATCAATCTTGATACAGAAGTAAAAGAGACAAGCCTTGTATCTGCATTTGTAGGGTCAGATAATGAGAATGCGGGATATGTGTGCGGGCAGGATCTTCTGGTCCAGAAACCAGATGGCGGCAAAATTGTGATTGTGGAAAGCCCTGGGGTGAACTCAGTGAATGAGAGAATTACCGGATTTGAAGAGGCTATAACAAACAGTGGGTTTGAAGTGGTAAAGAGAATTGGAGCATTGGGAGACAGCAGCAATGTGAAGGACGAGATGACACAGGTTCTGAGCGAAAACAGTGAGATTGATGCTGTAATGTGTGGTAGTGATCCTATGGCAGAACAGGTGATGGCAGCAATCACAGAAGCGCAGAGAACGAATATCTGCGTGTATAGTGTGGATGGTTCCCCGGCAACAAAAACAGCACTGGTGAATGGCACTGGAGGAATGACCGGGATTGGAGCACAGTCCCCGATCAATATGGGAAAGACAGCAGTAAAGGTGGCGACAGCATTACTGGCAGGCAAGGATTACGAGAAGGATAATTGTGAGGAAACTTTCTTTATAAATCGTGATAATGTTGAAATGTACGGAACAGATGGATGGCAGTAATTTATTGATTGCTCAAGAAAGGGGTTAACTATGAGGAAGATAAAGGGGAGTCCGCAGCCATTTGGAGTGGATATCAAAGGCAAAAATATAAATTTTGCCGTTCAGGTAGCAAAAGGGAAGACATGTGAACTTTTACTGTATAAGAGAGGAAAAGAAGTTCCGGAATATCAGTTTGATATGCCGGAGGAAGAAGGCGTTGGAGAAGTACGTTTCTTATCTGTTGAAGGTCTGAAAGCAGATCGATATGAATACAATTTTTTGATTGATGGGAAAGTATGTGTGGATCCATATGTAAAAGAACTTGCAGGAAAAGAGAAATTTGGTGTAGAACGGAAACTTCAGGAACATCAGATTCGTGGGAAAATTGTTTCAATGGGGGACTATGACTGGCAGGAGGATCAGCGCCTACATCTTCCATGGGAAGATGTAGTGGCTTATGGTTTGCATGTGCGTGGATTTACAAAACATTCTTCTTCGAAAGTGGTGCATAAGGGAACATTCCAGGGGGTTGTTGAAAAACTGGATTATTTAAAAGAACTTGGAGTCAACCAGATTCAGTGTATGCCGGTCTATGAATTTGAAGAGTGCGGAAAAACAAAAGTGAACTATTGGGGATATGGTAAAGGTTTTTATTTTGCCCCTAAAAAAGCCTATGCATATGGGAAAAGTGCAGTTCGTGAGTTGAAAGATATGGTGCGTGCATGTCATAGTCAGGGCATAGAAGTTGTACTGGAGATGCCATTTGTTCCGGGAATATCAGCAAATTATGTAACGGAATGTCTACGCTTTTATATGCTGGAGTATCATGTGGATGGATTTGTTCTGAATCCTTATAACGTACCGTGGGAGCAGCTGATAGAAGATCCGTTTTTGAAAGATATCAAGCTGATGCAGAAAGATGATGGTTTCCAGAATGTGATGCGTCGCTTCTTAAAAGGTGACGAGAATATGGTCAATGATGTCATCTGGGCATTGAAAAATCGTTCATCGGAAAATGGAAAATGCAATTATATTACAACACAGACAGGATTTACGTTATGGGATTTAGTGTCTTATGATTGTAAGCATAACGAAGAAAACGGTGAGAAGAACCTGGATGGACCAGACTATAATTACAGTTGGAACTGCGGAGCAGAAGGACCAAGCAGAAAACGCGCAGTTGTCAATCTTAGAAAGAATCAGGTGAAGAATGCATTAGAACTCCTGTTGACGGCTCAGGGAACTCCATGCCTTCTTGCAGGGGATGAATTCTGTAATTCGCAGAGAGGAAATAACAATGCATATTGTCAGGATAACGAGACAGGATGGGTGAACTGGACACAGTTGAAGAAAGATGACTGGCTGCTTCAGTATACAAAGAAATTGATCGGGTTGAGAAAAGAACATCGTTGTCTCCACCAGAGTACAGCACTATCCGGAATGGATACCACGAGATGTGGCATACCGGACGTATCCTACCATGGAGAAAATGCATGGCAGGTAAAAGCAGAAGTTTCCAGCCGTCAGTTAGGTGTCTTGTATTCAGGAACGAAAGAAGGAGAGTTCCCTTGTTTTACAGCGTATAATATGCATTGGCTGCCGCATCACTTCGCAATACCGTCGATTGGAAAGAACGTAGAATGGTATCTTGTTATGGCTACAAAAGATGGCGTGCTTTGTGAAGCGAAAAAGCTGGAAAATCAGAAAGATGTATTACTGGAAGAACGTAGCGTAGCAATTCTGGTTGGACGCAGGATAGAGGAAAAGAAGAGTCGTTCAGAAAAGAAACCGATTCATACAGCTAAGATGCAGAATGTAAATAAAATAGAAAAACGGCAGGGAGCAGAAGAACTTTGTAAAGAAGAACAGCCGGCCAGAGAGGGAAAAGTATGAAGGCATTTGCACATTTTTGTACCATAACAAAACACAAAAAACTGGTATTGAAAGAGTGTTTTCGTGTTGGGTTGTACAAACAGGGACTGCTCCATGATATGTCAAAATACAGTTGGACAGAATTCCGTGTGGGATGCAGATACTATCAGGGGACAAGAAGCCCTAATAATGCCGAACGGGAAGAAAAGGGGTATTCTTCCGCATGGCTCCACCACAAAGGCAGGAACAAACACCATTATGAATACTGGATTGATTATAGTCTGGAAGGACCGAACCTTCTGGCGGGAATGAAGATGCCGGTAAGATATGTAGTAGAGATGTTTCTTGACCGCATTGCAGCAAGTAAAGTGTATCTCGGGGATGCATATACCTCTGATGCACCGCTTGCTTATTATGAAAACGGACGTGCAGATGAGCTGATGCATAAAGATACAAGAGAATTATTAGAAAAACTGCTTCATATGCTTGCGGAAGAAGGCGAGGAAACTACTTACAGATATATCAGGAGAGAAGTATTAAAAAGATAAGAAGAGGGAGTGTAGGCAGCAGTGAGGCTATATATTGTGCGTCATGGAGAGACGGATTGGAACAAGAAAAAACTGGTACAGGGACGAAAGGATATTCCCTTAAATGAATATGGGCGTCATCTTGCCCGGGAAACTTCTTATGGGATGAGACAATACCAGATTGATCTGGCTTATACAAGTCCCTTACGTCGTGCAAAAGAAACGGCAGAGATTCTTCTTGAAGGACGCAACATTCCGCTTTATGAAGATCAGAGAATCCAGGAAATTTCTTTTGGCTCGTATGAGGGAATGTCTTGTGTAGATAAGACGAAAGAAGAGAATCTTGCATTCCAGAAATTCTTTCAGGATACGGAAAATTATATTCCACCGGAAGATGCTGAAAGTGTAGAACAACTTTATGAAAGAACCGGAGAGTTCTTAAAGAGTCTTGAAGAGAGTAAGAAGCTGAAGGATAAGAATCTTCTGATTTCTACACATGGTGCTGCGATGACAGCAATGCTGAACAGGATGAGAGGCAGTCTTTCAGTAGAACATTTCTGGAAAAATGAAGTACCGCCAAATTGTTCTGTTACGATTGCGGAACTTGAAGGCAGTGGATTCAAAATTATCCAGGAAGGAATTATCTTTTATAAAGAAGAAGTGAAACACTGGAAAGCAGTGTAGTATAAAAGGCAGAATGTAAGTGCTGTGGTACTTGCATTCTGCCTTTCCTTATGCTATTCTTTAGTTGTCTGGCCGGCAGATCCTTAAGCCGGCAATGATTCACATGAACTTCAATTCTTCTGTTTCAGGAAGAGGATTCCATGGTATATCGTATTATTGCAACAAAATTAAGGGGAAGAATTATTGTTGACATTTTGAAAGAAGTATAATAAAATCTATTCATAGACGAACAACTGTTCGAAAAAAAGAGAGAATGGGTTTTATACACTAAGAGAGATAGAGAAGGAGAAAATTATGGCAGGCAAAGAGAGCGTTACAAAGCTGGCGAATAACGAAGAGAAGAAGAAAGCACTGGATGCAGCGATCGCAAAGCTGGAGAAAGATTTTGGTAAGGGTGCAGTGATGCGGCTGGGAGAATCAGGGGCGCATGTAGCTGTAGAGACAGTTCCTACCGGATGTCTGAGCCTTGATCTGGCACTTGGACTTGGCGGTGTGCCAAAGGGACGTGTGATCGAGGTTTATGGTCCTGAATCAAGTGGTAAGACAACTGTCGCACTTCATATGATTTCTGAGGTTCAGAAGAGAGGCGGAATTGCCGGATTTATCGATGCAGAGCATGCACTGGATCCTGTATACGCAAAGAATATCGGAGTAGATATCGATGAACTCTATATTTCACAGCCTGACAGTGGAGATCAGGCCCTTGAGATTGCAGAGACAATGGTACGTTCAGGGGCGATTGATATTATTGTCATTGACTCTGTAGCTGCACTTGTTCCAAAGCAGGAGATCGAAGGGGATATGGGAGACAGTCATGTCGGTTTGCAGGCAAGATTGATGTCACAGGCATTGAGAAAACTGACACCGGTTATCAGCAAGTCAAACTGTATTGTGATCTTTATTAACCAGCTGCGTGAGAAAGTTGGAGTAATGTTTGGAAATCCAGAGACGACGACAGGAGGACGTGCGCTGAAATTCTATGCATCTGTGCGTATGGATGTCAGAAGAATCGAGACTTTAAAGCAGAGTGGAGAGATGGTAGGAAACCGTACAAGAATCCGTATTGTGAAGAATAAGATTGCTCCGCCGTTCAAAGAAGCGGAATTTGATATTATGTTTGGAAAAGGTATTTCCCGTGCAGGAGATATTCTTGATCTCGCAACCAATATTGATCTTGTGAAGAAGAGCGGTGCGTGGTATGCATATGAGGGAGAGAAGATTGGCCAGGGAAGAGAGAATGCAAAGGCATATCTGGAATCACATCCGGAAGTGATGGAGACACTGGATCAGAAGGTGAGAGCACATTATGCATTATCCGGATCAGAAGAAGCAGAGAATGAGCTTCCAGATGCTGAGAAGAAGACAGGGGCATCAAGTGATCTGAAGCTGACACCGGCTTCTAAAGTGGCTGATGAGGCAGAAAAGAAAGAATGATTGTTACTGGGATAGAAGAGCAGACAAAGACGAAGTTTAAAGTATATCTGGATGGAACATTTGCATTTGTGCTTTATAAAGGTGAGTTGAAGCGTTTTGGTATAAAGCAGGGAGAAGATCTCGCGCAGGAAAATTATGAAAAGATTCAGAATGAGGTACTGTTGAAACGCGCAAAGAAGAGAGCAATGCATTTGCTGGAGGATATGGATCGTACTGAGTCTGCATTAAGGGAAAAACTGAAGGCGGGACAATATCCGGAGAATGCAATCAGCGGAGCAATTGAATATGTGAGATCTTTTGGATATCTGGATGATGCAAGATATGCGGAAAATTTTGTTATGAGCCGCAAAGATACTAAAAGCAAACGGGAAATCAAGGCACTGCTGTCGCAGAAGGGAGTTTCTGATGATTTGATCTGCCTGGCTTTTGAACAGTGCTATAGTGAAGATTCTGAGGAAGAGGCAATCCGAAGGATACTGCGAAAAAAGAAGGTTGATCCGGAAAGAATGGAAGAGCAGGAATATCAAAAGATATTAGGATATCTTGCGCGAAAAGGATTTCGTTATGAGGTGATCCGCCATGTTATATCAGATTATGATAAACAGAGTAACTGTACACTCCCGTGTCAATCACTCCGCTGATTGACACGGAGGATGCGTGTTTTGACT
>ENA-ORTB01004069-ORTB01004069.1-human-gut-metagenome-genome-assembly--contig:-NODE-4069-length-10548-cov-3.153054_pt1 | contig 10548 bp, 7 predicted proteins | sample MGYA00241905_ERZ509174 | MGnify/ENA primary metagenome ERZ509174 (study PRJEB26280, sample SAMEA2338851) | human gut metagenome | biome: human gut; feature: human-associated habitat; material: faeces...
GCTTTATCAAGGGCGAAATCGACGTGCTTGTGTTAAACGCAAGCGTGCAGTACAAGCAGTCGTGGCGCGAAATCACCGCCGAGCTTATGCAGAAGCAGTTGCAGGTGAATTTCGTATCCACGGTGCGCCTGATGCAGGAATATATCCCCGCCATGGAAAAGAACGGCTGGGGCAGAGTGATTGCGATCGGCAGCGTAAATCAGCACCGCCGCCACCCCGAGTTGTCTGTTTATGCCGCCACGAAATGCGCCGTGATGAGCTTTGTGGAAAACGTGGCGAAAATCGAAGCGCCGTTCGGCGTTACGGTAAACAACGTTTCCCCGGGCGCGATCGCCACGCCGCGTAACGCGGGCGTTTATAACGATGAAGAAGCGCGCAGAAAGGTGGAATCGTGCATCCCCGCGGGGCGTTTCGGCAAGCCAGAAGAATGTGCGGGCATCGTGGCGTTTCTCGCAAGCGAGGATAGCTCGTATATCACGGGCGCGGACATTAAAACGGACGGCGGCATGAGCCTTTAAAAGCAAAACGGCGAGGGAAAATCTATGGAATTTTCGCAAGTGGTAAAAAGCAGGTATTCCTGCCGCAATTTTTCCGATAAACGCGTATCGAAAGAAACGCTGTACAAAATCATCGGCGAAGCGTTAAACGCGCCCAGTGCCAAAAACACGCAGCCGTGGCAATTTTACGTAACGTATACCGACGAAACCAACGCAAAAATCCGCGAATGTCTGCAGGATGGCGGCAAAAACATATTTTTAAACGGCGCAACGGCTTTCGTCGCGCTTTTCGAAAGCATGCCCGATAATATCCGCTGCGAAAAGTTCGGCAACGATCGGTTTGTGAAGTACGACGTCGGGCAGATGGCGGCATATCTTACGCTTTGCGCGAAAAACGCGGGGGTGGATAGTTGCGTCATCGGCTGGCTCAACGAAGAAAAACTGCGTAAGAACACGGGCGTGGAAAAGCCGTGCTCGCTCGTCGTCGCGTTCGGTTACGCCGCAAAAACGGCGGCGGGCGAAGCGCCGCAAGCCCCGCAAAAACGCCGCGCCGCATTGAAAGACAAGATTATCGATTACGAAAACTAAGAGGAAAATATTATGATTCGATTCAATCAAAAAGAACAGATTATCGCTTTAACGCCGCAATGGAAAGGGGAACGCCTTCCCGACGGCAGACCGAAAGTCGCGGATAAATACCTTGAAAAAATGCGTAAAATGACGCTGGAAGAATTATGGAAGCCCATTTTTTTAAAGGGGTACGAAAGCCAGTTCGAGGGCGATTTAAAAACGCTTCATAACGACGGGCGCATTTTAATCGGCCGGGCGGTAACCTGCACGTTCGTGCCCTCGCGCCCCGATCTGCACGAAACGATGTTCGCCGCGGGCGCCGCGGAAGGCAGAAAAGGCAACTACAATCAATGGGTGATCGATAACCTCGTCGAGGGCGACGTCGTGGTTGCGGATATGTACGATAAAATTTATAAAGGCACGTTCATCGGCGGCAATCTCACCACCGCAATCAAAGCAAAAACAAAAACGGGCGGCGCCGTCATCTGGGGCGGCATCCGCGATACGCAGCAGATGAAAGAAGTCGAGGGCGTGCAGGTGTACTACCGCGGCATCGATCCCACGCCCATCCGCGATTTCGTCATGAAAGATTATAACGGTATCACGCGCATCGGCAAAGCCACGGTTCTCCCCGGCGACATCGTGTACGGCGCGGGCGGCGGCGTGTTGTTTATTCCCGCGCATCTCGTGGCGGAAGTGGTGGACGGCGCGGCGAAAACGCACGTGAAAGACGATTTCGGCTTCGAAATGATCGCGCAGAACAAATTCACCACCGCGCAGATCGACAGAGCCACGTGGACGGAAGAAATGCTGGATATGCTCACCGAATGGATTCAAACCGACCCCCGCGGCGAAAAATACCGCGATTTAGACTGGTCGGAAGAATACAATCTCGCGCGCAACGGCGATCCGAACGACACGCAGACGATGCTTTGATTTCTGTATAAAATTCACGAGGTAAAATCATGGTGCAAACGGTATATATCTGTGCCTGCGCCGAAAAAGGCGCGGGCGGCGGCGTGTATAAATACGCGCTGCAAGAAAGCGGCGCGCTTGAAAAAAAGGCATATCTTCCCTGCGATAAACCCATGTTCGCGGCGGCGGACGGCGGAAAACTGCATATTCTTCTCCGCGCTCCGTTCGGGGGGCAATCTTTCGTCAATCCGCTCGCACGGGCGGCGCGCGGCGCGGCTCGGCCCGGCGGCGAAGAAAAATGCAGCGGATATTTTTCCTGCAACGCCGATTTTTCGGGCGTTTCCGAAGTAAAAAGCACCATGGGCGAATGCGCCTGTCATATCGCCGCGACGGGCGGAGATACGTATATCGCCAACTATTTAAGCGGCAACGTCGTAAAAAACTGCCATGTCTGCGTTCTGCACGAGGGCGCGGGCGTAAATCTGCCGCGGCAGGATATGCCGCACACGCATTTCGCGGCGTTTTCGCGCGATAAAACGCGCGTATTCTGCTGCGATCTTGGGCTTGACGGTATTTTTGTGTACGACAGAAATTTAAACGAAATTTCCCGCGCTACGGTGCCCGCCGGCTACGGCGTACGCCATCTTGTCCTTACGAAAGACGGGCGCACCGTGTACGCGGTGAACGAACTGGTTCCGTCCGTTACCGTGTTTGCGTTCGACGGCAATCGGCTGATAAGAAAAGCCACGGCGACGCTTCCGTCCGCGGCGAAAACGTCCTGTTCGCGCTGGATATTTCGGGCGCTCATGCAGGCGCAAACGGCACGCCCGCCGTATTGCGGAAAGTCGCCTGCGGCGGAATATCCCCGCGCGATTTCAATCTTTTCGGCAATTATCTTCTGTGCTGTAACGAAACTTCAGATAACGTCGTTGTATTTTCCGTCAACGAGGGCGGCGCTATCGGCGAACGGTGCGGCGAAATCCGCCTGCCCGCCCCGCTTTGCGTAATATAGCCTTATTTTCGGTTCTTGCCCGCATAACATTGTCAGCCTCTTCCAAAGGCTTCCCCTTGGGGGGCTTTTCTTGCCGAACTGCCGTTTAAGGCAGCTTCGGCAGCCTGCTGTCGCTGAAAGCGACTGATGAGGGGCAGCCAAAAAACGACGGTATCGCAAGCGTTTGGAGAGTGGTGCGAATCGCGAGCTTTATCGAGTACGCCTGCCGCGAGTTTACAAATCGTAAATGAGCAAAGGCGCACGCAGATGAAACCGCGAGTCGTGCCGCTATACAAACGCGTCTACGAAAATACAAGCCACAGTCCCGCAATCAGCTGCAGCCCCGTAAATACGTAAAACACCGCCTTTTCGGGCAGCACGCAAAGCAGTTTCGCCCCCGCAAACCCGCCCGCAAACCCGCCGAGCGCCACGGGGAGCGCCACGGAAAAATCAAAAAATCCGCGGAACGCATACAACAGAAACGAAAGCAGCGAAACGGGCAGAATCACGGCGATCGCCGTAGCGTGCGCCCGCTTTTCTTCCAGCCCCTGCGCGCGGAGCAGCGGCACCGCAATCATTCCGCCTCCGCCGCCGAAAAGTCCGTTCGCGGCGCCCGTCGCGGCGCCGCAGACAATGCTTTTTACATCCGCTTGATTATCGCTTTTCATCTCCGTCCTTTCCCCGTATTCTCCTCGTTTAAGGATATTTTGCGTAAATTACGGAAAATTATCACGAATTTTATACGCAGGCACGGGAAAACGCTTGCCTGAAAAGGGCTTTTGTGGTACAATAATACTGCATATTTCTATCAATATGTTCTTTTCTTGTCGCTTTTTCACGCGGAATCGCCCGGTTTACGGCGCAAAAACCGCAAAACAACGCGGCAAAAACAAGAAATCTATTTGTGCAAGGGTGCTATGTTATGAGAAAAAATACAAGCAAAAACAAATTGTTCGCTCTCCTTCTCACGGCGTTTTTCGCGTCCGCGTCGGCGGGCGTACTTTCCGCATGCTCGAAAAAGGACGATACCAAGGTAGATCAGTCGGAAATCTCCACCGATCAGACGACGGATTCTTCCCGTATCAAAAACGGTTCGTTCGAATTCGATACGGAAAAAGAAACCACGCCCATCGTTACGTCGCCGAAAAACTGGTCGCGCTCGTCCGTTCTTACAAGCAAAGCGGCAAGCGGCGTCGTCGATACCGAAACTTCCGCGTGGGACAAGCTGACGAAATCGGGAAACATCACCCCGACAAGCGAATCGGAAGCCGCGGAAAAGTGGGCGGACATGAACACGTACGACCGCCTGCAATATATTAAAAAATGGAAAGACGCAAATAAGAACAAGAGCGTCGACGACCTCAAGTTTTACAAAAACCATTACAATATTTCCGCCGACGATATTCCTTCCGCCGACGTAAACCCCGGCACGCACTACGCCGAGGGCAGCGACGAAGCCAAAAAGAACTCGAAAGTGCTGATGATTCACAATCAGTACTCCTCGTCGTCGGGCACGGCGCAAAATTTCACCTCCTCCTCTTCGCTCACCGTTCCCGCGGGTACAAGCGCGAAGCTTTCCGTATGGGTAAAAACGGCGGAACTTACTTACCGCTACAACAACGAGGACAACGCGGCAGATAAAAACCGCGGCGCCTACATCGGTATTTCCCGCACGGTAGCCGGCAAGAGCAAAGATCAGGTGAAAGTGGAAAACATCAACACCGAAAAGATTCTTGCCGACGATTCCATTCCCGCCGAAAACAAGAGCAACGGCTGGGTGAAATACGAATTCTACCTGAAAGGCAGCGACTATGCAAGCAGCACGTTCACCGTGGTTCTGGGGCTCGGTCAGGGCACCTCTTCTTCCGTAATGGGCTTCGTGAACGGCTACGCGTTTTTCGACGACCTCGAATGTACGCTCATCGAAAATTCCGAATACGAAACGCTTGCCGCAGGCGCCGACAAAACGGCGGACGACGATACGACGGAATTCCGCGCGGATAAAGAAAATCTTGCCGATCTGAAATACGCCGTAGATACGGGCGTTACGCTTAACTCTCTTACGTTTGCAAACGCCGGAATCGCGGTCGCGGAAAAAATTTCCGCCGACAACAACAATTTCGATACCGCCAACGATAAGACGGGCGTGTTTGCGAAAAATTCCGTAAACACGGCTTCGGAAAACGAATATTTCAAAGCCGTATGGGAAAGCGACTTCGCCTCTTCCTATCCTTTTGCCGAAACGAACGACGTTTTAATGCTCTTCTCCGCAGGCAAAACGGCGTATGAAGCCACCACGGGTACCATTACCTTAAAAGCCAACTCCTCCGCCCTCTATTCCGTATGGGTAAAAACCTCGAAGATTCCGAGCGGCGCTACGGGCGCGGGCATCTCGTACACGGAAACGGACGCGGCGGGCAACGCCAAATCGGAAGACGACGAAAAAACGGCGCTGTTATCCTCTATCGATTCCACCGCAGGCACCAAAACGGAAGTGGACGATACCGCGGGCGGCAAGAAAGAAAACATCTTCGGCGGCTGGCAGCAATGCACGCTCCTTTTTGAAAACGACACCGAGAACGATAAGTACTTCACTCTTACGTTCACCTACGGCGCCACGGCGGACGACGCGGAAAAAACGGCGTACGGCGCCGGCTATGCCGCGTTCACGAATTTGCAAGCCATCGGCTCGAATCTCACTACGGAAGATAACGATCCTTTCACGCAGAGCGACTACTTCTTCACGGGCACGTACGCGGCGCAAAAGACGTTTTCCGACAGCGAGGAGGGCGCGGGCTTCGCGGCGTTCGATTCGAGAGCGTACAGCGCCGACAACACGAAGAAGGGCATCGAAAACGGCTTTGCCGACCTCGCCAACTACAAGGGCGTATGGGGCGGCAGCGGCAACGTTACTTCCTCGCCCGATCCGAATGCGGATAACGGCATCGACAACAACCCCTACGCCGGGCTTGTAAACAAAAACTTTGCGGCGGATTACGTTGCCGGCGGCAGATACAGCGGCGTGGCAGGTCTGAACGAGATTTTCGGCGCGGCTTCCTCCGTATTCGATCAGGCGGCGGAACCCCTGATGATATTCAATAAGGACGCAAACAAATCGTACGGCTATCTCGCTTCCTCCTCGGTTTCGATTCCGTCCGATTCGTATAAAACGATTTCCGTCCGCGTGAAAACGTCCAACGCGAAAGCCAGCATCTACCTCATCGACGCCGACGGCGAGGACAACGCGTCCCTCGCGCTTGCCACGCCGAAAGTTTCCTACTGGTACGATAAAACGGGCAACGTGTGCACGAAAGATCCGAAGAACGATAAAACGTTCAAGTCCTCTACCGATACGGCGCTGTATCTCAACAGCCGCGGCTTGTACGAAGTAAACGCGAAGTGGTCGGACGACGCTTCTTTGCAGAACAAGTATTACGCCAACCTTTCCAACTACGAAGAGGACGAGGACGGCAACCTGCTTGTAGCCGACGGCGGCGTACAGTACAATTACGTCGCTTCCGCCTGGAGCAACGAAGGCACGGACGGCATCGCGTTCTATCATAAGGACGGCGAAGCAAAAGGCATTTACTATGCCGACAAAGCGTGCACCGTGCGCGTGTACGATCTGAACGATCTGGTGAAAGCCGGCAAGCTTACGCCGAGAACGATTGCTTCCGAAGCGCAGGGCACGGCGGCGCTGGAATACAAGGAAATCGAAACGAACGGCGAATGGAGAACGTACACGTTCTATATCCACACCGGCAGCGAAGCGAAGAACTACCGTCTGGAAGTATGGAGCGGCACGCGCGATAACAAGAGCGAATTCGAAGCGGGCAGCTACGTAATGTTCGCGGCGGATAACCGTACGGAACTCACTTCCGACACCTGGTCGTCGATGCTTCGGGAAACAGTCGAAAGCGCAAAAACGCAGTCGCATTTAAGCGACGAAGAGTTCTACAAGAGCGCGGCGGTAAGATACTATGCGTTCTCGTTCCTCGATTCGGCGAAATTCCTGCGGTACGATTCCTCGCTGGATAAAGACGACATCGGCAACGCGTACACCTCGTACGATTCCACTTCCGACACTTATAAGTTCGACCCCGATAAGAAGGCGGATTACGTTACCTACCTCGCCTACGAAAGCGAAGATCACGAACAGAAGATTACGTTTGCGGATTATTCGAAAACGGACGTTTCCGTAACGGCGGATGCGAAAGACGACAACTCTTCGGACGGCGACGACAAGGACGATACCTCTTCTTCCGGCATGAACGGCTGGCTGTTTGCAAGCTCGATTGTTCTTGCGGCGGTATTGCTTCTTGCCATGGTAAGCATTGCCGTACAGCGCATCGTGAAAAAGAAGAACAGAACGAAAGCGCCCAAACCCGCGAAACCCGCAAAAAAATAAAAACGGATAAACCCGTTTAAATCAATCCCCCGGACAAACGCATTCGTCCGGGGGATTTTCAATGTCCTTTTTCATCTTTTCCGTTGTCCTACGCAGGCAATCGCCGAACGAAAAAACGGTTATTTCTAAAAAGCGGCGCGGCTCTCCGGAAAGTTTCTACCCCACCAGGCGCAACCCGTGCGGCAGATGATTTTTAATCACGCCGTTCGCCGCCTTTCCCCAGCCGAGCGGAAATCCGTCCGCGCACACCGCGCACCAACCCGCAACGCCGTCGAATCCGTCCGCCGGGATCTCTTCGCCGCGCAGATATTTTTGCACGCGCGCGTCGTCGTATTTCAGCGAAACAACGTTTTTCGCTTCGCCTCGTTTTAAAGAAAGGGCATAGGCATGGGCGGGTTCGAAACGGTTTTTCCTGATTTCGCCTAACTTTACGCCGCAGCGAAGAATTTTTAATTTCTGCCACGAAAAGCAGTTATCCGGCAAAGCGTACCCCGCCCCGCCGTTTTCGTACAGGCAATATTTCTTCTTCTCGCCGAAAATTTTCAGGCAAAACTCGTCAATCAGATTCTGCGTCTGCCGCGAAACGTTGCTTTTCTGCACAGGCAAATCCCGCCGCCCGCCGCTCGTCTTTTCAAATACGGCGCAATAATGCCCTTCGCCGCGCGCCTTGTGCGGCAATATTTTTTCTTCGGAAATCAATCCGAACTCCGCGTGCCGCGCTAAAAACGCCCGCGTCTGCTCCTCGTCCTCTTCGCGCGAAAACGTGCATGTGGAATACACCAGTCTGCCGCCGCCCGCCAGCATCTTTGCCGCCGAATCCAGAATTTTTTGCTGCCGCGCGGCGCACAGCGATACGTTTTCCTCGCTCCACTCCCGCCGCGCTTCTTCGGCGTTTTTGCGGAACATCCCCTCGCCGGAACAAGGCGCGTCCGCTACGATTTTATCGAAATATTCCGTAAAATAATCGCAGATTTCTTCGGGATACGCGTTCAGAACCACGGCGTTTTTCACGCCTGACCGCTCGATGTTCGAAAGCAGAATCTGCGCCCGCGCCCGCACGGGTTCGTTGCAGACAAGAATCCCCTCTCCCTGCATGGCGGCGGCAAGCGCGACGGTTTTTCCTCCCGGAGCGGCGCATAAATCCAGCACCCGTTCCCCGCGTTTCGCCTCTGCTTTCGGCGCAACGCACGCCGCCGAAGGCTCCTGCATGTAGTAAAGCCCCGCACAGTGGTACGGGTCGCCGCCCACCTTTTCGTTCTTCACGTACCGCGCGTTTTCGTTCCAGGGCACGGCGCCGTCCAGCGTCAGCGGAGTAATTTTTTCGAATTCTCCGGCGTCGATTTTCAAAGTGTTGATCAACAAGCCTTTTTCGTACCCGGCACGCGAATATACGGCAAAAAAAGCCTCCCGCTCGTTTTCGGGAAGCTCGCCGCGCATTCTTTCTATAAATTTTTCGGGTAAATCAACCGTTTCCATCCGCCGCTACACCTCTTGATTTTCGTTTTGCAGCGCTTCGCAAAGCGCCGCGCGGCACTCCGTCGCCGTAACGATTTTCGCGCCCGCTTCTTCCGCCGATCTGCGCCGCAGCCCGTTTTCGTCCTCCGGGCATACGTACATATCGCACTCGGCGCTTTTATACGCATACTTCGCGCCCGCCGCAAGCAGTTCTTTCAGCAGCGGAAACGCCTCTTCCTCGTTTTCTTCGATGCGATGCGAAAAGCTTACGCGCACGCTTTTCCACACGCCCGTCTTGTTGCGCTTTCTCGAAGAAACGTCGGCAAAACGGTGAAATTCCGCCATCGCCTTTTCGCGCCGTTCTTTTTTCTGCCGCGCCTCTTCTTTCGCCCGCCGCCCCGCGCGCGAAGAAACGGAAGTAATTTCGTAATTTTCTATTCTGCCGGGCGTGATGTCGCACTTTTTAATCAGTTCGCGGAAAGAAACGCCCGCGGATTTGCTCATCGCCTCGGCGGTTTTCATGGTGGCGTATGCGTCGTCCGCCGCCCTGTGCGGCGTAAATTCCACGCCTAACTCCTCGGCGATTTTTCCGAGAGAATACTGCCGTTTCATATCCCCTTTCAGGCACATATACACATACTGCGTGTCGGCGAAATCAAACGCGAACGAGGGCAGAGAAAAACGTTTCGATTCCAGATTCAGATATTTCACGTCGTTGCCCGTGGCATGCCCGCACACAAGCGTATCTTTATCCTGCAACATCGCGTAAATTCTCTGCGCCACCGCGGGAAAATCCGGGCACTCCTTGAATTCGTTGTAATCGTACGGCAAAACCAACCCCCGTTCTCCCCTTCTGTCGGTGAGATGGAAGCCGCCGTGAGGATTGATTAAAATATCCTCTTTTTTCACCACGTTGAAATCTTCGTCGGTCAGGCAATAGCCGAACGCGCAGATTTTCGCCGTGTTTTTATTCACGCTGGCGCATTCAATATCAAAAAACAAATACATTTTCGGCAAAATCAAAGCAAAAAACGCCGCGCCGCAGCCATTTCATCAAAAAAAACTGCGCGCGGTGTTTTTCCGTCGGTTTATTTCGTGGGAAGAATTACTTTCTTTCCGCCCATATACGGCTGCAACACTTCGGGAATCGTAACGCTGCCGTCCGCCTGCAGATGGTTTTCCACAAACGCAATCAGCATTCTCGGCGGCGCCACCACCGTGTTGTTCAGGGTGTGCGCCAGTTTCGTTTTGCCGTCCGTATCCTTATAGCGGATGGAAAGTCTGCGTGCCTGCGCGTCCGTCAGATTCGAACACGAACCCACTTCGAAATATTTCTTCTGTCTGGGCGACCACGCTTCCACGTCGCAGCTCTTGTATTTCAGATCGGCAAGATCTCCCGAACAGCAACCCAGCTGGCGTACGGGAATTTCCATCGAACGGAACAATTCCACCGTATACTGCCAGAGTTTTTCGTACCACGCGTCGCTCTCTTCGGGGCGGCACACCACAATCATTTCCTGCTTTTCAAACTGGTGAATACGATAAATGCCGCGTTCCTCGATGCCGTGCGCGCCCTTTTCTTTACGGAAGCAGGGCGAATAGCTCGTCAGCGTCAACGGCAGCTTCGCGCCGTCGATGATCTGCCCCATGAATCTGCCAATCATCGAATGTTCGGAAGTGCCGATAAGATACAGGTCCTCGCCTTCGATCTT
>ENA-ORTB01004070-ORTB01004070.1-human-gut-metagenome-genome-assembly--contig:-NODE-4070-length-10542-cov-2.339182_pt1 | contig 10542 bp, 6 predicted proteins | sample MGYA00241905_ERZ509174 | MGnify/ENA primary metagenome ERZ509174 (study PRJEB26280, sample SAMEA2338851) | human gut metagenome | biome: human gut; feature: human-associated habitat; material: faeces...
TTCGTCAGCTCATTGGCATTGTTGCGGTACTCCGTCGCGGTTTTGTCAAGCTCAGCAGCCGCGTCCTCAAGCCCTGCCTTGAGCTTATCGTTACTCACCTGGCCAGCAAGACTACGGAGCTCATTCGCCGTGGCATCAATCTCGTCGGCACGGTTCTTGAGTGACACTGCACCATCGTTGAGCTGAGACACCGTAAGATTGACATGCTTGTTTGCAGCGTCGAATGCCTTTGCGAGCTCGGTAGAAACGTTATCGAACGAACCTGCGCTCCCATCAATAGCGGCATCGATCGCATCGCTGGCAGACTTGAGCGCTTGCTCGGAATCGGCAATACCGCTCTCGGCATGCTGCATGAGCTGCTTCACCGACTCCTCGGTCGATCCGGACTGTTTGAGCATGCCGCCCGCCGATGTCAGTGAATCGGACGTAGAACTCAAAATGCCCGCAAGCGACGTTGCACTGGCCTGAACGTCCTGCAGGTCCTGGACCGAATCGCCCAGCGTCGAGGACAGATTGGCGATAAAGTTGCTCACCTGGTCGGTGCTCATATAGTCGAGCAGGCTGGACACGGTCTTAAGGCCGATGGTCGTGATGGTCTTGGTAAAGGTCTCGTTGACCTGACTCTGGACGGCGCTCGAACCCTTTTCAGTCACGATCTGCGCGATGGCGTTGGCCTTCTGGTTCTCATAGAACTCGATATCGGCGTGCTTCACCTCGGTCGAGAAAAGCGTCATCATGTCGGCGCTAAACGTTTTAGGGATAACGACGGCAGCGTAGTACGCGCCCGACTTAACGCCCTCAATCGCCTTATCGCGGTCGTTGAGGACGACCCAATCGAAGTTCTCGTTGCCGCGCAGGGTGGAGGTTACGTTTTCGCCCACGTTGACCTCGACGGGAATCAGATCGCTCTCGTAGCCCTCGTCGGTGTTGACCACGGCGATCTTGAGATTGCCGGTGTTGCCATACGGATCCCAGCTTCCGGCGATGTTAAACCACGCGTACAGGCACGGCACGATAATGAGACCCATCACGACAATCAAGCCAATCACGGAGCGAGACACGTTTTGGACATCGCGCTTAAACAGGTGCAGGATGTTTTTCATTTATGCCTCACCTCCTTTGGAGTGCTTGCCAAGCGGGGTGGTGTCCCCGTCGTTTCCGTTTACGTTGTCAACGCCGTCGGCATCATGAGCTTTACGATGCGCACCGGTATGCGGCAGACGGCTCGTGGGCTGTTCGCTGTCCTTGGTGCCCCGCTCGCTGGCGTTGAGACCAAACATGCGACGGGCAGCAGGAATGGCGGCCGTGTGCTCGCGCATCTCGCGACGCAGGTCCTCATCCGAAAGCGCCGAGATGCGCATCTGGGTATTGAGGCTCGCGCGGATGTACTCGATGTTGATAAGCCAGCCACAGATGGCGATAACCGAAATGATCCAGATAACGAGCAGGATGATCTTGCCGTTATTGTCGATATCGAGCACCGTCGAAAGCACAAAGAGCAGAACCTGCACGCCTACCACGGCGGCAAAACCGCCCTTGATGTAGTACGGGTAGCGATGCTCAAACGCCACGGCATGATCGAGCAACTCGCGACGGTACGAATCCGAATCGAGCATGACGCGCATGGCCGTGCGCAGCGAATAGCGCTGGCGCGGCAGGTCGTTGGACTCGCAGATCATGAGCCCCGTCGTGGAAAGCTGTTTATCAAAGAGCAGGTTGAGGTTGAGCAGCAACGGGCGCAGCTGCAGACCGATAAAGAGCGCCACGATCAGGAACACGCCCAGGATGCACAGGTTGAACAGGTAGTTGAACGAATACATGCCACCGACGGTCTCGCGCAGCAGGTTGATGCCATAGGTGAAGGGCAGCAGCGGATGCAGCCATTGGAAGAAGCCGGGCATCATCTCGATGGGATACATGCCCGACGAGCCGGGGATCTGCACAATGACGAGGATGACGCCGATTGCCTTGCCGATATGCTTAAAGGTGGTGGACAGCGCATAGATGATGTTGACGTAAGTGAACGAGATAGCGATGCCGCCCAGCACAAAGAGCAGCGGATTGACGCACTGAACGCCAATGACCAGGTCGCCCACCGTAACGATAATGGCCTGGAACGCACCCAGGATCACCATCAGCAGCCAGCGGCCAAAGTAGCCCTGACGCGCCGTAAAGCTACCGATGCCCTCGCGGTCGACCTCGAGCTTGTAGATAGCGATGAGCACATAGCCGCCTACCCACAGCGCCAGATTGGTGTAGAAGGGCGCGATGCCCGAGCCAAAGCTCTTGACCGGATAGATTGACTTGGACGTCAGCTCAACCGGAGATGCCATGAAATCTGCCACGTCATTGACGTCGACGTCCATGAGGTCGGCTAACTCGCCCATAGACTCAGAGGTCTGCAGCGCCGCAATGTCATTAGCGGCGGTCGCGAGCTTGTCCTGAACCTTGGCAAGGGAGGCATCGGTTTGGGACAGCGTGGTCTTTGCCTGCTTGAGCGTGGCGTCGAGCTGCGCCAGCGTGCCGCGCGCGCTCGCTATCGTGGGGGTCATACCCGATACAATGCCGGTCAAATCGCCCGAAACGGCGGCAAAGGAGTCAAGCGCGCTCGAAGCCTTCGGCAGCGCGTTCTGCCCCAGATCGGTCTGAGCCTGACCGAGGTTAGCCGTACCGGTCTGAATTGCCACGTTGAGTACGTAACTCGCGTTCGAGATTGCCGTAGCGTCTTTTGCCATGGCGCTCGACTGTGCAGAGAGGCCATCCTTGATGCTCTGCAGCTTCTGGTTTTGCTCGCGAAGCGAATTGATGGTCGATGCGATGAGCGCGTCGGCGTCCTCCGACCCCGTTGACGTATCGTTAGCGAGAATCTGCAGGCGCTCGATGACAGCGCTGTTGTGGTCAATCGTCGCCTGAAGGGATTCGAGCGAGTTGTCGATTCGAGTGGTCGTGGACGTAACCGTACCGGTGAGTTTGCCAATCGCGGCGTTCGCAGAAGCCGATGTCTTGCTCAGCACGATGCTGCCCTCCGAAAGTGCCTTGGAGAGCGAGGTGATGGACTTGCCAGCCGTGGTGCGAGCTTCGCCCAGCAGATCATTACCCTGAGCGATTGCCTGCGTTAGCGAAGGCGCCTGTCCCTGCAGACCCGCCAGCGCGGCATCGGCCGAAGCAATCGAGCTGTTTGTCTTGTCGATGGCGGTGTTCATGTCGCCGATGGAATCACGTACTTCGCCCAGGGTATCAGACGCCTCGGACACCGAGCCCGCCAGCGAATCCTGGGTCTGAGTTGCCTTGTCTTTAAGGTCGATGCCAGCATCTTTGGCAATGCCAGCGACGGTCTCGCCCACCGTGGAGACAAACTCCGAGTTGATCTGCTCCTCGATGGTGTTGGCACCGGTATCGGTGACCTTGGGCGCAATGGCGCTCTTCTTCTCATTGACGTAATAGGTGAGCTTGGGCTGATGGTAGTTGCCGTCGAGCATCGAGACGAGATTGTCGGAGAAGTTCTTGGGAATCACGATGGCGGCATAGTATTCGCCACTTTCGACGCCCTCTTTGGCATCTGCCGCCGAATCGACGAAGGTCCAGCCCAGCTGATCGTTCTCCTTGAGCTGATCGACGACCTGGTCGCCCGCGTTGAGCTCGCCCACCAAGTCGTTTTGGGTGCCCCGATCGTTGTTGGCGATGGCAATCTTGATACCCTGGGTGTTTCCGTACGGATCCCAGTTTGCCACGATGTTGTACCAGGCATACAGCGAGGGAATAACGCACACGCCGAGGGTAACCACCAAGGCGACGGGGTTCACAAGTAGTCGCTTAATGTCGCGCTTGAATATCGCAAAGGAGACCTTTGCATCGGATAGTTTGCTGCCGAGACTCACGCTTGGGCCATCCATCCTGTCGTTGAATCAAATCGTACTATCGACAACCATTGTACGTAGGCGCTTTAGCGTCTCAGAGCACAATGGTATTGAGTTTTGCGGGTAGCAATATACTACGAAGACGAATTAACGTACAGTTGTACAGTATCTTAAATTCCCGCAGCTCCCAAAACCACAACCCACACAAATTAGCAATCCGACTAGTCATTGGGGACGTTCTTAAACGACTAGTTAGGCGAGGGGTGTGGATTCCCATTCGCCGGTGGGGTGGGGGATGTCGAAGGTTCGATAACCGCAGTCGTAGGCGTGGGCCTGAGCCTCGCGGATGTTCCAGCAGATGTCGCAGGCGCGGTGTGCGTCCGAGCCAAAAGTGATCGGCACCTCGGCGTGGGCAAAGCAGCGCAAAAGGCCGGTCGTGGGGTAGTAATCGTCGAGCCCCTTGCGCGGTGCGGCTGTCGAGACCTCAACGCGGCGGCCCGTGTCGTGGGCGCACTCGGCCATCTGCTGCCAGAACGGCGCGGGGTCAAAGTCGGGCGCAAAGCCCTCTTTCGAAAAGCGCATGACCAGGTCGGGGTGAGCCATTACATCAAAGTTGAGCGGGCTCTCGCAGGCGCGGCACCAGTCGTCGACGTAGCGCTCCCACACGCCGAGCACGCCAAGGTTTTCCCAAACGTGCAGGTTGGTGCCGTCGTCGATCCAACCGCAGCGCGAATCGGGCGTATCGGGACGAGCAACGTTTTCCGTTCCCGCCGTGCCCGCGGCGCCGGCCATGATATCGCCTGGGTTGCCAATCCAATGCACGCTGCCCAAGCGCACTATGGCACCCGCGGACCAGCGCTCAACCAAAGGCTCGCAACCTTCGTACCAGTCGCATTCAAAGCCATAGACAAGCTCGAGCTCCGGCGCGATCTGCGCGGCGAGCTTGCGGGCGTCCTCAAAGGCCAGGCGATGTGCCGTCAGATCGCCCTCGACAACTTGCACTTCGCAGTTGGCGTCCATGCTGGCGGGCAGGGTGAGATGGTCGGTCGAGACCATAGCGCGGCAGCCGGCCGCAGCAGCGGCGCGAACGTTGTCCTCAAACGAGGCATGGCCATCCGAAAACGAAGTGTGGGTGTGGCAATCGACCAGCGGGCAAGCAGGCATGGCGACTCCTTTGCATTTGGCGAATCCGCTCCATTGTAATGGCGCAGCCTCGGCGCGTCGTGCGCGCGGGGTGCCGAAATCGACTGGAAAGGGTGCGCGGTGCGACCTCGCTTGCTCTCAAAACATGTACGTCAGCCTCCAAAACCGACAAAAAATGACATGTTTGGAGGCTGACGTACACGTTTGGATAGGGGCGAGGGCGGCGACGGACGAAAGTCACGCCTGCGTCACGTCCGATGTGCTAGCGTTTGGTTGAATAAAACGAGCCCGTGCGGAAAGGATTCGGACCGTATGCAACGTGGAAGTACATCTCCGCTGTCCCGCGAGACCGATGCGCCCGAAACCATCGTCAAGCTGGAGTGCGACATCGACGATGCGTCGCCCGAGGTGCTCGCCTATGCCGCCGACCGCTTGCGCGAGGCGGGTGCCCGCGAAGTGCACTGGCTGCCTCTCTACTGCAAAAAAGGTCGTCCCGGCTGGCAGCTGCAGGTAATCTGCGCCCGCGAGGACATTGACCGTCTGCAGATGATCATCTTTTTGGAAACCACGACCAACGGCATCCGCCGCCAGGTTATGGAGCGCGTCTGTCTGCCGCGTCGTTTTGAGCAGGTGGCGACGCCTTGGGGCGAGGTGGCCGTTAAAGTAGCCACCCTGCCCGACGGCAGTGAGCGTGCAGCGTCCGAGTACGAGGACTGCTCCCGCCTCGCTCGCGAGCACAACGTGCCGCTCCAACGCGTGATGCAGGCGGCCCAGAGCGCGGCACTGCGATTTGAATAGCGCGGCCGGCGACATCCCGCGCCCAGTCATATCAACCCCACCCGAAAGGACCACCATGAAATACCTCATCGCTTCCGACATCCACGGCTCGGCATATTGGACCGAACGCCTCTGCGCCGCCATCGAATCCGAGCAGCCCGACCGCATCGTGCTGCTGGGCGACCTGCTCTACCACGGTCCGCGCAACGACCTGCCGCGCGACTACGCCCCCAAGCGCGTGATTCCGCTGCTCAACGCCCTGGCCGACCGCATCATCGCGGTGCGCGGCAACTGCGACGCCGAGGTCGACCAGATGGTGCTCGACTTCCCCGTCATGGCCGACTACGCCGCGCTGTTCGACGAGACCGGCCGCGAGCTGTTCCTGACACACGGCCACATTTTTGGCGCCGGTATGCACAACAGCGTCGACCAGGCGCCCGCGCTGCCCGAGGGTTCCGCGCTCGTCTACGGTCACACGCACGTCAAGGTCAACGAGGAAAGCGCCGCGCACCCGGGTCTGTGGCTCTTCAACCCCGGCAGCGTGAGCATCCCCAAGGACGGTACGCACAGCTACGGCATCTGCGAGGGCGGAGCGTTTCGTCATGTGATCCTGGAGGAGGACTAACCATGGCAGAGCACATGGCTCAGCAAAATGCCGAGGGCTCGCGTGATCTGTCCACGCTGGTCGATGCGTCGGCCGAGCTGCAGCATCTGGTGCAGACTATCTGGCGCTTGCGTCAGCCCGACGGCTGCCCGTGGGACCGCGAGCAGACGCATCAGAGCATCGGCAAGAACATGATCGAGGAAGCCTACGAGGCGCTCGATTGCATCGAGACCGACGACGCGGCGCATCTGCGCGAGGAGCTCGGCGACGTGCTCATGCAGGTAGTGTTGCATGCGCAGATCGCGGCGGACGCCGGCGAGTTTACGCTGGCCGACGTGGCGCGCGATATTGACGCCAAGCTCATTCGCCGTCATCCGCACGTGTTTGGCGATGCGGATGCCGAGAACTCCGACGAGGTACTCAAGATTTGGGACGAGGTCAAGCTTGCCGAGAAGGCCGCCAAGGACAAGGCCGTGGCGGCAGGCGAGGCCGCGCCCGAGGGTTTGCTCGACGGCGTGCCCACGCATCTGCCGGCGCTGATGCAGGCTCAGAAGGTGTCGCGCAAGGCGGCTGCCGTGGGCTTTGAGTGGGAGACGGTCCAGGATGTGTGGGACGAGGTCGCCGAGGAGCATGCCGAGTTTGAGGCCGAGGCTCCCGGAACGCCCGAGCGCGAAATGGAGTTTGGCGATCTGCTCTTTGCCCTGGTCAACGTCGCGCGCAAGGAGGGTATCGACGCCGAGAGCGCCCTGCGTGCCAGCACAGCAAAGTTCCGCCGCCGCTGGGCCGCGATGGAGCAGATGGCGGCCGATGCCCACGTGGATCTGGCCGAGCTCTCGACCCACGGCCTCAACGACCTGTGGGATGCCGCAAAGGCAGGGGAGTAATACCGCGGGAGCGATGGGACGGACTTGTCCCATCGCTCCCATTATTTTTTTTAAAAAGATTGTATCCCTCGGCTAACTTAGGGCATAATGCAAAAAGTGCGACACGGCTAACTTATGAACCTGCGCGCCGCTGCAGCGTGTAAGCCGCGTCGCCAAGCATTCAACCCGTTTCCAAATGAGAGGGAGACAACATGAGCGATATTTTGGATGTCTACGGTCGCGAGGTGCTCGACAGTCGCGGCAACCCCACCGTCGAGGTCGAGGTCGTGCTCGAGGACGGCAGCTTCGGCCGCGCGATGGTGCCTTCGGGCGCTTCGACCGGCGCCTTTGAGGCATGTGAGCTGCGCGACGGCGACAAGGGCCGCTATCTGGGCAAGGGTGTCTCGCAGGCCGTCGAGCACGTCAACAACGAGTGTGCCGATGTCGTCGTGGGCCTCGACGCCTTCGATCAGCGCGCCGTTGATGCCGCGCTAATCGCCGCCGACGGTACGCCCAACAAAACCAAGCTCGGCGCCAACGCCATTCTGGGCGTGTCGCTGGCCGTTGCCCGCGCCGCAGCCGAGTCGGCGGGCCTGTCGCTGTACCAGTACCTGGGCGGCGTCAACGCTCACCTGCTGCCCACGCCCATGATGAATATCCTCAACGGTGGCGTGCATGCCGACAACAACGTCGACTTCCAGGAGTTCATGATCATGCCGGTGGGCGCCCCGAGCTTTGCCGAGGGCCTGCGCTGGTGCGCCGAGGTCTACCACACCCTCAAGGGCGTGCTGCACGAGGCCGGCCTGGGCGGCGGCGTGGGCGACGAGGGCGGTTTCGCGCCCAACCTCAAGACCAACGCCGAGCCATTCGAGTACATCACCAAGGCCGTCGAGAAGGCCGGCTTTAAGCCCGGTGTCGACTTCATGTACGCAATGGATCCGGCGTCCACCGAGTTCTACAACGCCGAGACCGGTATGTACGAGCTCAAGGGCGAGGGCGTTGAGTATTCGAGCGCTCAGATGGTTGATTACTGGGAGAAGCTCGTCGACACCTATCCCATCATCTCCATCGAGGACGGCATGGCCGAGGAGGACTGGGACGGCTGGGTTGAGCTCACCCGCCGCATTGGCAACAAGGTGCAGCTGGTGGGCGACGACCTGTTCGTCACTAACACCGAGCGCCTCAAGAAGGGCATCGAGCTGGGCGCCGCCAACGCGATTCTGGTCAAGGTCAACCAGATCGGCACGCTCACCGAGTCGCTCGAGGCCATCGAGACCGCCAAGGAGGCCGGTTACGCCTGCATCGTGAGCCACCGCTCCGGCGAGACCGAGGACTCCACGATCGCCGACCTGGTCGTGGGCGTCAACGCCGGCCAGATCAAGTCGGGCGCCCCGTGTCGTAGCGATCGCATCGCCAAGTACAACCAGCTCATCCGTATCGAGGACGAGCTCGAGGGCAGCGCGCGCTACGCCGGCAAGGCCGCGTTCTACAACATTCGCTAAACGGGCGAATTTGGCGAGGGGGAGGCTGACTCGGTTCCGCCTCGCCTTGGCTGGATGCCGCAAAGCGCTATGGGCGCTGGGCCATACGGCTCAGCGCCTTTTTTATGTCGAGCAAGGGCCGCCGAAGGCGGTGCGCGCACTCGTGCTATAACTAAAAGACTTAGCGCAAACAAACCTCAACCGCACAAGGCGCACATGGATCAGATTTACGACAACAGGTACTATTCCGCCGGTTCGCGTGAGCCGTCGCCTCGCCGTGCGCGCACGGTGCAGCTCGGTGGGTCCGCCTACGCCGGCGCCGACCGCTCCATGCAGCGCCCGACAAGTACCTCGCGCCCCAATGCTCAAGTGAATACTTCGACAGATGGACCAGTGCGCCCGGCACGTTCGTCGCATGCGTCGCGTCCCTCGGCCCAGACGCACGACAGGTCGAGCAGACCCTCGAGCCGTCTTTCGGGCTCGGACTTCATGCATTACGCCAACGATAACGCGGTGGTCAAGGCAATCTACGACTTTACCCACGGTCCCCAGCGAGGGCTGTTTGTTGGCATTGTCGTCGCCCTGGCGCTCGTGAGCCTGTACTTCCCCGTGCGCGACCTGTATGTTGCAAAACGCTCGAGCGACATCTTGGCCAAGCAGGTCGAGATTCGCGAGCAATATAACGACGACCTGCAAAAAAGCGTCGACAAGCTGCTCTCGGAGGAGGGTATCAAGGACGCGGCATCCGAGGATCTGGGCCTGGTGATGCCCGGCGAGAAGAGGATTGAAGTGCAGGGCCTGGACGACGATTCGGATGCCTCGCCGAGCAAAAAGTCCTCAAACGCCAAGAAGGCCAGCGAAGTTGCCAAGGAAATCGAAGAAGTCGGTAAGGACGTGCCGTGGTACATCCAGGCGCTCGACATGCTGTTTGGGTTTAACGGTGTCGAGGGCCAGACGGTCGTGTCCAACGGCAAATAGCGCCCGGAGGGGAGCCCGCAATGACAAATTGCAAACGCTATAAGGTGGCCGCGATCGACCTGGGAACGGTGTCGTCGCGACTGGTGTTGGCCCAGGTCGAGGGCGGGGCGATCGTGGAATCGTCCAAGCATACCGAGATTACCGACCTGGGCGAGGGTGTGGACGCGACGGGTCGCTTTTGCGAGGCGGCTGTCGAGCGTGTGCTCGCTGCGTGCCGAATGTTTGTGGACGAGGCTTGTGCCTTTGGGGCCGCGTGCATCTGCACCACCTGCACGAGCGCCGCGCGTGATGCGTCCAACGCAGCATTGCTGCTGGACGGCCTGCGCGGGCTGGAGCTCGAACCACAGGTGATTCCGGGCGAGGTCGAGGCACGCCTGACGTTTTTTGGCGTGGCGCACGACTTTGCCGGCGAGCGCATCATTGTTGCCGATTCGGGTGGCGGATCCACGGAACTCGCGACGGGCGTGTACGCGCCGGAGCGCGGGGTCTTTGCGCTGGAAGGAACGCGCTCGCTGGACATCGGTTGTCGCCGTGTGACGGAGCGGTTTTTCTCGGCGCTGCCGCCTGCGGACGGCGAGCTTGCTGCCGCTGCCTCGTGGGCAGGCGAGCAGTTCGCCGCCTATTTTGAAGGCCTGCCCAGCGACTTTGAGCGTGCAGAGCGCCTGGTCGCGGTGGGTGGCACCGTCACCACACTCGTGGCGCTGGTTCACGAGCTGGAGCCGTATGATTCGAGCTTCGTGCACCTGCGCGAGCTTTCGCTGGAGCAGATCTCGGCCGCCATCGAGCGCATGTCTGTGTTGGACGCGGAAGGCATCGCCGCGTTGCCAGGCGTGCAGCCC
>ENA-ORTB01004077-ORTB01004077.1-human-gut-metagenome-genome-assembly--contig:-NODE-4077-length-10525-cov-2.999809_pt1 | contig 10525 bp, 9 predicted proteins | sample MGYA00241905_ERZ509174 | MGnify/ENA primary metagenome ERZ509174 (study PRJEB26280, sample SAMEA2338851) | human gut metagenome | biome: human gut; feature: human-associated habitat; material: faeces...
CACAAAGAACATAATGCCTGTATATGCAAAATACGTTGTTACAAAGAAATACAAGAGCACAAGTCCTACTGAAAAGACCTTCTTGTTATGCTTTTTCCCAAATAGGATAAGAGCCATTAATTGAAATAAATAGAACAAAAGCATATATAATCCGCCATCAACAAAAATTTGACAGATAGAATTACTCAGGCCCATTGTATTTCCAACGCCACTTGCTAATCTTGACGTATGAAGCACCGTGTTCAAATATTCATTATCCATGAATCCCCATCCAAAAAGAGGATGTTTCAATCCAACACTAAAACAAACAACAAAATCACCGACACGACCAACCCCAGAAGACGTATCCAACTTATTGCTCATAAGAAAGAAGGCGATAATAAGAACAATTCCTATAACAATCGGCCAAATTATGGTTCTGAACCTTGCTTTCTGTGATAAAACATCTTTTCCAACATTCATTGAATACTCAATAAAATGGAGCAAAATTATGGCAATAATAGCGGTGAAAGAAAAGGTGGAAACAATTGTCGCGAACAAAAGCATCGCAATTCTTTTATCACCTTCAAACATATAATTAAAAATATATGCTATTGATAGAATCAATCCGTATTTTGGAGCCTCAGTGAAGAAAGCGGTATTTCTACATAATCCGAAAACCGTTTGTTCAATCTGTGTCTCAAATTGAATATTAAAATAAGATGAAGCCCTTTTTTCCATATTTCCCCATGTGAACAAAATGCTCCCTGTCGGTTTAATTATCCCGCAAATGGAACCAAAGAACCAAATTATAAGTGAAACAATCGCAATTAATGAAACAATTTTCACAAACCGATTCGCAAATCTACGAAAGCCACAAGAATCAATCAAATATAATACATATATTCCAATACATGGAAATATAACACCAAATTTCATCAAAAAATTCATCAGTTCAGCTTTTCCAAGGGTAACCGCATATATACTAGCAAACAATAAATATACAGTCACAAAGCCAAACAAGTATCCATGTGATTCTTTTTTGGGGATCATATTCATCACCCCCCATAATGCAAGAGGCAAGAAGCCGATAAGAAGAGTATAATTTGCCGAAATCGGAAATCCATTAACCTGATTAAAATAAACACTCGAGCATTCGAGGATTATCGCAATAATTGCAAGATATTCCCATAAATACTTTGTAGATATCACCAATGATTTTCTCATCACCTAAAACCTTAACCTTTTCTATAGATTCTCCATATCACTCCATTCATGCCAATTCTCCCCACCAACGCAAGAAGCTTTTGTTTTTTAGGTAATTTTTTTAAATCCACTTGCCTGATTGCTGCGTGGTATGGCTCTGAATCCAACATCTGATTGTATTCCCTGAGCAATTCTTTTTTTGATTTTTCGTTTTTAGAGTTTACATAATACAGTCTGATGCTTTCTTCGATTCTTCTCAATACACATGCATAAAATGGTTTCATGCATTCTTCTACATTGTACTTAGAAAAGAACTCTCTCCATGAAGCGAAAATAGCACTATTAATCTCAAGGACATTAGGCTTATAGGAATGAGTTATTGAATTGCCAATAATTCTATAATTATAAACCGGAATCTTCACATAGGAAATCTTGTTAGCCACGGCAAGTATATGTGCTGTATACAGGATGTCATCAAAAACACCTTTTACCCTCAAATCAAAATCAATGTTATTTTCTTTTAACACTGTTCTTTTTACGAGCTTATTCCACGGTCCTCCATATCCAAAGGCATAGCCAGACTTAGGAGGGCAGGGAGCATATGTTCTATATATATCTCCCTGAATCATTTTGTTTATAAAGGAAGCATCCTCTGTCACAAATTCCTTCTCATAAAAAGTCACACGCTTATGTTCTCCATTTTCGTAAGCCATATAGACATCACCAATTACAACATCCGCTTGATTAGCGATAGCGTTATTATAGAGCTTCTCACAACAATCTTTTTCCATCCAGTCATCAGAATCACAAAAAATAACATACTCTCCATTTGCTATGCTGAGTCCATCATTTCTCGCAGCACTTACTCCTGCATTTCTTTTATGAATTACTCTAATACGATTGTCTTTATTTGCATATTCATCGCAAATCTTAGGGCAACCATCGGGACTTCCATCATCCACCAGAATTATTTCAATGTCACTCAATGATTGGTGCGTTAACGCATCCACGCACTGATGAATATATTTTTCAACTTTGTAAACTGGCACAATTATACTAACTTTGCTCACTTTATTTCCTCCATACTATTTTTGAAAATAACGATACTTCTTCTTCCACCGTGATATGTTGTATCGACAGCAACATATCTACCGTCATCTTCAACACTCGGATGAAGATCACATCTTTGTTCGCCACGCATCCTATAGTCATGATACAACTCAGCGATTTTTGTCACCTTCGTACTAAACTCTTTGAATAATTCTATGTATTGAATGCTCTTCTGCTGTGGGTAAGTATCTGTAATAAACAATTCCCCTTCACCGAGCCTATTCGGATGTCCATCCACACCAAGGCCATCTATATCAAGAATTCTTTTCTCTCCGTTTAAGACATTATATGTTGCATAATACTCACTACCATCTTCTCTATGGCAAGTTACCATCATATTTTCATTGTCTATCCAGCAATAATGTGATACCCTATCGACCTTTTCAATAGCATAATACGCACTGTCTTTAACGGAATAAACGTATAAAACTGTACCCCATCTTTTTTCTCCAATCTTGGTGTAGATATGGAAGAAAATAAAATGGTTACTGTCTGGAGCAATTGATACATGATTCAGATAATGTACATACTGTGAACCATTATTGATTTTATCCGCCAATTTCTTAAGCGAAACAATAAGTGTGGGTTTGTTATTTTCAATGTCTATCAAATACAATCCATCATCTGAAGGTGCATTCTGATTCATTGTTTTATCTTCAAAATAATTATACCCATATCCTGGACGCAATCTCTGAAGCCTTGAATAATTCAAACTGATGCCCCATTTACAATCAGAAGATATATCATAAATTGGATAGTCTATTTTTTTGACATCCTTTTTTGTTTCAATATCAACTATTCTTGTACAATACGAATCATCTGACACATCATTAAACATCACCCACTTAGCATTTTCAGGATACCATCTCAATCTACTTCCCTGCTGCCAACACCACGCATTTGTTTCCGCCAATTTTGTAAACTCAAGTTTTTTCAAATCATAATAGCCAATTTCGCACTTTGTATCACGGTTTGTGTGTGCTTTCACTGGCAATCGATGACACAAAAACAATTCGCCTTTTGAATCCATGTACCTTAAATCATAATAGCCTCGATAAATATGGTAAGCAGGAGAAGATAATTCACACTTGACCTGAATTTGATTACCTACACATGTCATCCTTGCTTTTTGCTTAAGTGCAAAGAATAATAAGCAGCTGTAATGACATACTTCTCCCTTTAAATTTGACAATCGCTTTTCTCCGACAATTTGCTTCAAAACCTTTTTTACACTCATCAACTCTTCACTTTCCTTTATGTTTGAACTTAACTACTCGACCTGATATGCTAACGCATATGCTAGTTCTGACAGAATAACTTGATAGACTCTTAATTACTAGCCATAACCCTCTTACATTGCGCTTTTTCAAAAGGTTAATTCCGCTGCCATACTGCATCAGCATTTCATTTTCTAACTGTCTTTTATGTGGATCACTATACCCATTTTCATTAAGAAACTTTTTTAAATCATCCTCAGAATAGGAATCCTTTCCATTTTTCAACCTTTGATGATACATTTCTCTAATATACTTTTCATTTAATATTTGATTGTATCGTCTGGTTGCCGTAACACTGTCTCTATGCTTCCTAAACTGGAATAAATTCTCATTAATAATACCGATTTTATAATTATTTGTTATCAGTCTAAGCCACAAATCATAATCTTGACATGATGGGAAATTTCTATATCCGCCTACTGACTTTATGATGTCTGTTCTCATTAACACAGTTGGATGAATAATAACGTTCTGTATTTCGAGGAGATCTTTAATCACCTCAGGTCTATTGTTAAAAGGTTTGATTTCACCCCAAACATTGCCATTCTCATCTATCTTATCTGCAACACACGAAACAACATCAAGTCCATTATTTATTAAATACTCTAACTCCCTTTCAAGTCTCTCCGGTTTGGAAATGTCATCAGCATCCATCCGTGCTAAATATTCTCCATGTGCCACTTCTATCGCTCTGTTCAAACTCATAGCTAATCCAATATTTCTATCATTAATTAGCAATTTTACTCTGGCATCTTTATGAGTATATTCTTTCAGTATCCTCAAAAGCGTTTCATTATCCGGTAAATCTAACACTATAACTATTTCAAGATCACTATAGGTCTGATTCAGTATAGAATCGATTGCCTTCTCTACATAAATGCTCTTTTCATTGTATACGCTCATAATAACGCTAATCATTTCATTCTCCTCATACAAATCAACTATTTATGCCCTCCCAAAACTGCTATGGATAAAAATTTAGATTTAGAAACAATTTGCTGCTCTATAACAATAGGAATGGCTACTCCCAAAAAGACTGCAACAATGCTTGCTATTACATTTTTCACCAATCCACCCGACATTAAGAGCATAATGACAGGTACGATGTATGGCTGATGCATCAAGTAAATCGCATAAGAATTCTTCCCAATGTAAATTAGCTTTTTGCTCAGCTTCATATTTTCCAGCCACATTGAAAATCTAATGATAAGTATTGAACTACTGACTTCAGCTATTGGCTTAAAAGCACCCATAAATCCTATTTTTTCATTCTTTAAAAACAAATATAATGTAGTTGATGCAACAAAGACGATAAACAAAGTTGACACTTTTACATTTAGAAAATTTTTTTTCCTTTTGTATATCACCCTACCGCTTTGAAATATCAACATATATCGCATTACTTTCCATAGTATTTCCGGTAAGTCCACAAAAAAAGTAATAATATACATTACATAAAAGAATATTAAAACTTTCTGTTCACTAATTTCCGCAAGAAGAAAAGATAGTATCAGAACAGCAAACATTACATATGAAAACCATAGATGATCATCAAGTGGATTTATATAAAGGAAGATTCCCTGAATTACTGCACTAAAGGAAATTCTAGCAAATCGCAACTTAACTGCGATAAAATGCAAGGCATTTATATGTTCACACAAAATCGCTACGATCGTAATTACTATCGAAAAAGTGAAATACGGTATCATAAAAGTGAAAAACTTTGATTTGGCATATTTTTTTATTCCTTTTTTTCTATAATTACCTTTATTTTTCTCAAAAAGGAAACCCGCAATAGTAAAAAAAAGTGGCATATGAACCAAATATATAATGGTTCTGACAAATTCAGCCATACTGGTTAGTTCATTTGATATCGCTGATAATGAATGTCCCAATACAACCAATATAATACCTATTCCCTTGGCAATATTCAAGTAATCCAATTGCTGCCTTTCATTACAATTCATACTAGTACGCATTCCTTTCTTCGTGCTTTATTCTTCTTTCTTGCCGACAAAAGGAATAATTTTCTCTATATCACTTTTATCGATTGAATTTAAAATCTTTATAAATTCAGCTCAATTTGCTTAAATAAAAACCTTCTATATATTTTGCAGTTGCGTCCATATCAAATCCTGCATCAATCACATACTGCTGCATATTGGTATGTGCTTTCAGATTCTGTGCCATCTCAAGTGCTGCATTCGCCCACTTTTCTGCCCCATCACCCAACAGTAGTTTCCGGTAGATTGGTGTAATATCCGTTTCTGGTGGTAATCCTTCAGAGCAGACAATAGGAACACCCGCCGCCTGTGCTTCGATTGCAACAATACCCAGACCTTCAAACAAAGATGGGAAAACAAACACATCCATCGCTTGATAAATTCTGTTCATATCCTTTCTATTTCCAAGAAAATGCACACAATCTGAAAGGCCTTTTTCGACCACTTTGCTTTTTACTTTCTCTTCTAATGGCCCGGTGCCAACAAGAATCAATTCAGCGTCAGGCTTTTTCTTCTTGAGCTCTGCAAAAACATCAATCAGGAAATCATGGTTTTTCTGAGGATGCAGACGGCCAACATGGCCGACAACAAATTTATCCTTTAACCCCAGTTCTTTCCTGATTTCATTTCTGGTATCCGCATCCGCAATAAAGTTCTGCGAATCAATCGCATTTTTCAGCACTTGAAATGGCTTGTCTTTGAACAGATATTTTCCAGCTTCCTCAGAGCAGGCGAAAAGATCTGTTGCGTTTTTGGTAAACATTCGCTGCATGAACAGCTTCGGTAAATATTTTATATCGTGTACTGTCTCATTATTATGTGAATGAGCAATTCTGACGGGGATACCTGCTTTCTTTGCAGCTTTCAGGCAGAAATATCCAATCGTGTAGGCGTGACAATGAACAATTCTATATTCGTGATGCTGAGCAAAGAAAACTGCCAAATCTTTTTGAAATTTAGGAAGGTTCAAATCCTCCCTGAAAGACAGTTTGTAAACATGTCCACCCATTTTTTCAATTTCATCATCGTAAAACTGTTTTTCCTTATAAACGACCAAAAAATCAAACTGTACTTTCGTTCTGTCAATTTTCCGGTATATATTCATCAACAAAGCCTGCGTACCGCCAGCTTCCATTCGCTGCAAGATATGCAAAACTCTTATAGGCTCTCCCATGTATTCTTCCTCCACAAAATCTCAAAGAGATTTGATTTTTTGAATCAGTTTATTCGGCAGCACAGATTTCAACCGTGCTTTTGGCTGAAAGCCAACCTTTATATTCTCTATAAAGCCTGGTTCATCGATGCTCTTATAGAAAGTATCTCTAGTCACAGGCCTGTTGCTCGGCTGCATCAGATTATGCTGCTTCACCATGCCCTCTTCCAACGTTGCTTCTTCTACTTCTGCAAGAACTCGCATCATTTCAAAGAGCTTTTGACCTTTTTCGGTATTTACAAATACACTGGACACGCCCTTTGGAGAATTGAAGCTCGGATGGCTCTTTGCAATTCCCCAGAAATCACCCACTGTCAAATCTCCCACACGGCTCGTATTCGCATAAGCACACTGATAACAGCTCTCCCTATAGCAGTCGCCATCCATAAAATGTTTTCCATAGCGATCAAGGGAGAGTGTCTTTGTCTTTGTCTTTGTCTTTGTCTTTGTCTTTGTCTTTAGCAGGTATTGTGTTCCCCAACCTCTCTTGTCTTTGGAACGGAAGTTGAAATAGATTACTCTGCCAGCCGTCTGCTTGTTCTGGTATTCCAGATACTTTTTGAAGAACTTCGGCGAAGGCACACCGTGGCAAATCAGGTCAACTGTATATAGATTTTCTGGATTGCCACCCAAAAAAGCATACAGACCTGCAATCTGGCAGGGAGTTCCTGTAAAAAGTACCGTTTTTCCCTCTGACAAACGCTGTTTGACCTTTGTGTAGCTATCTTTCGGGTCAGACTGAACATACTTAGAGGACTGTAGTTTCTCTCTTTCTGCTTCATCTGTCACTTCAATGTGGCTTACTGCCAGCTGCTCGTCATAGGCAGCACCATAAACCACACCGCCCATTTGCAATATAGTTTTCGCTGCACTATCCGCCGCACCGCCAGATGCAGAGCGCATAATATCCACATCATTTTTATTGCGCCACACCCAAACTTTATGTGGCTCATTCCGATGAAATTCCGTATTTTCTACTGGACACTTTTTCAAGCACACCTTGCACTCGATGCAGCTTTTTTCATCAACAGACGGATACCAAAATCCCTCTTTGTTTTCTACCATAGAGATACAGTGTTTTGGGCAGCTTTGCTCACAGCTTTTACATCCCACACATTTCTCTTTTATCCTCGATATGTTCTCCATTTTATTCCTCTAAATTTTTTCTCAGATACTCCTTCGCCACTTCTCTATGTGCTTTCAACTGCTCATCAACTTTCGCGTAATCAATCGCCTTTTCATTGATGTTTTCTGTATCTTCAATTTTCGTTGTCATCCGATTGGCCAGTCCCAGTCGCTTTAGCAAATCGCTCAACTTTTCTTCATTACCATAGCTGTTACCTACACTCTTGCGAATCAATGTTGTAAACGGCCGATGTGTGATCACCGAGAAGATGCTGCCGTGGAAGGTATCGGTAATAACTTCTTCTGCATTTCTGAAATAGGCCAGAACCTCAAAGGGTGAGCAGTCCACAAATCGGTCTGCACATTTTGGGATACCACCAATTGCATATACCTTCAAATTCTTTTTCTTTGCATAAGCAGCAATCCAATCTGCCTCATCATTGGAAATACGACCTGCATACGCGTACAGAATCAAATACTTCTCATTAGTCTGAACCTGTGGGATTTTGTCGCAGCAGTTCATGTAATCATAGGTCAGAACCGGATCCAGATTGTACACTGGTTCTTTCCCAGTGAGCTGTTCTACAATAGTTCCTGAATTAGCATCTCGTACAGAAATCGCGTCAAACTTCTTCAACAAAGCTCCGACTTCATTGGCCTTTTTATACTTTTCCAGCTTTTCCAATGTGGTATTACCGAAAGACGCTGCATAAGTGATAAGTTTCTTCGCATGATTATTTTTTCCAAACAATTCTGGCGAATAGCCCACATTGGAATTTTTTTGAATACAGTTAAAAACCTCGTCACTGCCAATCACAAGACAATCCACTGTCGGATTGTAGTTCATTTCATCCGTAATCCCTAAAAGTGGCATATACTTTTGAGCGAAAGACTGTTTATATCGGATGAACGATAATTTGTGTGCAAGAGGAGCCCGATACCGAAAGGTTTCCAGCCCCTTTTCTATCTTTCGGACAACCTTGTTTTTACTATCTGCATTTTCTGTAATTACTGGAGCACCTACATGGTAGTCCACAAATTCTACATTACAGCCAACTTCCTCAATTAGCTGCTTCAATGCATATGCCTGCAAAAACGAACCGTAGTTTGCAATGCGCTGCATCGACATGATTCCAACTTTTCTCATCCACCCATCCTCAATACAATTCATCTACCAGTTTTTCAAGTTCTTCATTAAACTTTGCATTGTTACTGCTCATACCATGTCCCATGCCAGCAACAATCTGATCATAGTTCGTTATGATATCTCCCAATGTTTCAATATCTTCTACCGGGATAATCGTTCCCATTCTCTGAGCCACGTTTCTCGCAAACTCCACCTGATGATCGTTCACATGCTCATTGAACTGATGCTGACGCGGCACAACAATAGGAGTCTTACCTATCTGTAGTGGCATGATAAAACTTGCCGGGCCACCGTGAGTGATTACAATACGGGCGTCGGCCACATTTTTCACCATCTGCTGATATGGAATCAGCTTACTCCACTGACAGTATTTCGGCTCGTATGTACTAAAGCCAGTCTGGATAATTACATCTTCGTTTATAATGCCGTCTTTCTTTAATTCATCTATTTTCTGAATCAGCCGATTAAATGGCTGCTCATGTGTTCCTACCGTCACAAAAATCATTTTCTCGTCCCCTACTTAGAATATGCTTCCAAGGTTAACCGCCTTTGGATAAACCTTTTTCTGCTCTTCCCACTGCACAACAAACTTGTCCACAATGGGGTAAACCATCTTTCCTGTCATTGTCGGTTTATCAATTCGATCAAAAACCTCGATGTAGACCAACTTTGCGCCCATCATTTTACCAATATAAAAAAACGGGACCGCAACTGCTGCACCGCAGGAAATAATCAAGTCTGGCTTTTCCTTATGTAACACATTCCATGCAATCTTGGTATTCTTAATAAGAGCCTTTAGACTCCGGTTTGTCGGATAATAACAAGGATACATTTTTTCACCTTCGAGCAGGCTTCTTGCATCCTCCTTATCAAACGTAACCCAAAAATGATCCTTGTTTTTCCAAAATGGCTTTAACATATATAAATGTGTCAGGTGTCCTCCTGACGAACCAACTAAACATACTTTCATGTCCTCTGATCTCCTTCATCCCAAGATTTTTTATGTACACATCCGTATGGATAGGATTTCCCAATGTGATGGTTTTCTATATTGCCCCATCACTTTGCATAATACTTACAACAGTCTTAAAAATAATCCTCAAAGTCCGTGATATTGCTTCTGCCACTCACCTGCCACAACCCGGTCAGTCCCGGTCTGAATGACATTCTGGCTCTGTGATGTGGTTCATACTTCTCCCACTCATCGAGTGTTGGTGGTCTTGTGCCCACAAGGCTCATATCTCCCACTAGTATATTGAAGAAATGCTACCCCTATACCTACTACGGGGGAGGTACCTTTGTCCTCCCTCGAATTATTTTAGCCTGTTTTGTTTTATTCGGTTATTTGTATCTTTTTCTGTATCTAATCAGGGTTTTTCAGTAATTTATTTTCACTCATTTTTAATTCTATGTCAATGAATATTAGGTTTTCTTTATAATTTTTGACACATTCGCTAATCACTAT
>ENA-ORTB01004091-ORTB01004091.1-human-gut-metagenome-genome-assembly--contig:-NODE-4091-length-10494-cov-3.950378_pt1 | contig 10494 bp, 14 predicted proteins | sample MGYA00241905_ERZ509174 | MGnify/ENA primary metagenome ERZ509174 (study PRJEB26280, sample SAMEA2338851) | human gut metagenome | biome: human gut; feature: human-associated habitat; material: faeces...
GTGTAATCCTGATACAATAATTTATTATAATTTAATAACGTTAACATGAAACAACTGACAAATGATGTCATTACCCCTCTTAACTGGGGAAAAAAGATTGAAGCAGTGCGTAACCGTTTGGGTATTCACCAGATTGACTTATGCATAGAAGCAGGGATAAGTCCCTACACCTACCAAAAAATAAAAAGGGAAGAGGGTCGAGGCACGACAGCCTGCTGCGACTTTTGGCATGCCTGCGCCGCGCAATGACGGAAGAAGAATTCAGGGAGTTCTGGATGGGGCTGGTAAACTGTTAGGAATTATGAGAGTGGCTTACAGAAGAAATAAAGATAGAGACAACCCTCTTTGGCTGCAGATGTTTTATGAAAATTAATATCCGGTGATACGGATTATATGGCACTTCTGCCAATGAATATTACAAAATAACTTAATTATTAATCAAAAACATAACTCAATGTGGGCTATAATACCTTTAAGGGTACTATAGCCATACAGTGAGTGCTTGTAGATAAAGGTGATGCCTTGACACCTTAGCAACATTCTTGAACAACTTTTCTTACGCGCGTGTACAGGAGAATGTATGTTTGAAATTGGAATCTGAAAAAGTTTCTCTCCTGCACGCGAGGGAAAGTTATGCAAGGGTAGTGACAGGGTGTCACAAGTTAGATTGAAAAACTTGAATAAATATTAGTAATATGCTGATTTTTAAAGAATAATACACAAGAATGTTTTCATATCTTCTATATAATTCAATTTTATTGAGCTCTTTAGTGTTTGGGTATTTGGCAGAATATGCCAATTTCAAGCAATTTCGTTTCCTTGCCCGTTTTATTGTCTTTATAGGCTTATTTCTACCGGCGGCGCTTCGATATGACGTAGGGTATGATTATTGGAGTTACTCTGCTATTTATACGGGAATAATGGATGCGGGCAGTGCTGTTGAACCGGGCTTTTTGTTTTTGCAAGAAGCGGGTCGTAGCTTGAATTTAGATACTCAGTGGATATTTGTATTATCTTCTTTTGTTATGTATTTTCCCATCGCTTTCCTGATTGGAAGGAAGTCGTTCTTTTTGATAGTGACTTTTTATACTCTTTATCTGTATCTTGAAGGGCTTTCTTTTGTCCGTCAATATTTGGCTGTTACATTTTTGATTGTTGGATTATATCATTATCTATACTCGTGTGGAAAGAAAAAATATCTGGTTTACTTTTTTTCATCGTTACTCTTTCACTTATCTTCTATTTTCTATTTGCTGACGCTTTTCATCCGAAATTGGAAAATAAAGAGTTCAGGCGTAATTTGGACAATCGTTATAGTAGGTTATATTATGTTTGTGAAACTTGCCTTGGCAGAACATGCCTTTACTGTTGTTGGTTTGATATTACCCCGATATGCCGCATACGCTGATTCTTCTTATAACGTTGATACTGAATTGGGAAGCGGGGTAGGGGTATTGCTGCGTTTGACAATTCCATTTTGTGTATTTCTTTATAGGGGTAGGTTGTTACAGGCAAACCCGAGAAATAATTATTTGATTTGGTTGAATATAGCGTATGTTATCGTTACATATCTTACTATCGAGATAGCAATATTAGGGCGCTTAAACGATCTCTTTTCTTTCGTATTGCTATTTAGTGTTAGCGGGCTTCTTCAAATGAATTCTATCAACAAGAAAGTGATTATTGTACTGTTATTGTTTTTTTCTTTATTGTTGTTTGAAAAAAACATTACTCATGTTTATCCCTATCAGTCTATTCTTGATTAAATAATTATTGCTTTATGGTTCCTATTCTTTCTATTATTATCCCTTGTTATAACAGCGGGAAGTTTATCGGTAGTACCGTTGAAATGTTGCTTCGTCAAGATTTGTCAGGCTGTGAATTAATTTTGGTGAATGACGGCTCAACGGATGATACATTGCTGATATTGCAGAAGTATGAATCTGCTGAAAACAATATCTTTGTGATAGACCAGCCGAACCGGGGAGTGTCCGCAGCTCGCAATACGGGTATGCTTGCGGCACATGGGCGATATATTTACTTCTTGGATAGTGACGATACATTGACGGACGGAACTTCAAGCAAGTGGTTTCAGAACATCCCGACTGTCAGATGTTTGCTTTCGGCTATGAAACACGCAGGGATGGCGTGAAGTGCAAAAGCTATGTAACTCCTGGATTTGATAAACAAACTTTTTCGGGCGATATATTGCAGAAGAGTTTTTTGAAAAAAAAACTCTTCTGCAATATATGCAGCTGCATGTATGGCAGGATGTTTCTACTGGATAATCAACTGCATTTTAAGCAAGGATTAAGAATTGGTGAAGATGTACTTTTCTTATTACAGGTTATGTTTAAAGTTAATAAAGCCTATTATTCAGAGAGACTTTGTTTTATCTATCAGATACGGAATGATTCTACTATGCAAGGCTACAAATCATATAATAGCGAATACTATCAATCACAAATAGAATTACAAAACTTTCTTTCTCCAATAGCTGTAACAGACAAATCTATTCGCAAATGTATAAACTTCTTTTTATTGTTTTCATATACATCTAATTTGTGGCGTTACCTCTGTTCCAACTATAAAGATAAAAATCTGAATGCACAATTTGTTATGGATAAGAATATTCGATATAAAGCAAATTTTGTGGGAAATTTTACTTATTGGTTAGTTATGAAAGTAATGATGCTTTTGCCTGTCAGATTAACTCTTCTTTTATTGAAATAATTCTTTGTGTCATTAATCGTACTTCATTTAAAAAAAGTTATACTATGATTCCTAAAATAATTCATTATTGTTGGTTAAGCGATGATGCTATGCCTGATTTAGTTTTGCGATGTATAAATAGCTGGAAGGAAAAATTACCAGATTATGAACTTATTCTTTGGGATAAGAAACGTTTTGATTTAGAATCGCTGACTTGGACAAAGCAAGCTTATGATGCAAAAAAATATGCTTTTGCGGCAGATTATATTCGTCTGTATTCAGTGTACACGTATGGTGGAATATACTTGGATACGGATGTAGAGGTTTTAAAGTCATTTGATACGCTATTACATTTACCTTACTTTATGGGTTGGGAATTTAATGATCGTTTAATGGAAGCTGCAACATTTGGGGCTGAAGCAGGATGTAAATGGTTAGGAGATTGTCTTAGATATTATGAGGGGCGGGAGTTCTTTTTACCAAATGGTACGATGGATATGAAAGTGTTACCATTAATAATGAAAGAGCTGATAAAAAGTAATTATAAAATTTACAGCTTGTACAATTTGCCTGAAAGCTATAAAGACAATGGCTTCTACCTTTTTCCAAAAGACTATTTTTCTCCTAAATCATGTTATTCGAGAAAGGTCAGAATTACTGCCAATACGTATAGTATTCACCACTTTAATGCGACATGGATGTCTCCTGCCTTTCGATTCTTTATGTATGTAAAACATATCCTTTACAAAATCGGAGTAATGTTGCTCGGACACAATTGGAGAACAATGAATAGAACATGAATGAAATAGTAAAACAATGATAGCTTATGATTTTCTAATTGTTGGCGCCGGCCTCTTCGGCGCCACTGCTGCGCACGTCCTTACCCGTCGTGGAAAGCGGTGTTTGGTGATAGACAAACGCCCGCATATAGGCGGCAATGTTTATACCGAAAATGTGAACGGTATCAACGTTCACAAGTATGGTGCCCATATCTTCCACACAAGTAACAAGGATGTATGGGACTTTGTTAACTCATTCATAGAGTTCAACCGCTACACAAACTCTCCCGTAGCCAATTATAAGGGGAAGCTTTACAACCTTCCTTTTAATATGAATACGTTTTACCAAATGTGGGGAGTTATTACTCCGGAGCAGGCGGCTGCGAAGATAGAAGAACAAAGGCGGGAATCGGGAATTATCAATCCCCGCAATCTGGAAGAACAAGCGATTTCTTTAATTGGGAAAGATATTTATTACACGCTTATCAAAGACTATACCGAGAAGCAATGGGGCAGAAAGGCTACGGAGCTTCCAGCTTTCATCATTCGTCGTCTTCCTGTGCGCTTTACCTTTGATAATAATTATTTCAACGATAAGTATCAGGGAATCCCTATCGGTGGGTATACAAAGTTAGTAGAGAAACTGCTGGGAGAAATCGAAGTGAAGCTTGATACAGATTATTTTGAGAACAGGAAATACTTTGATTCCATAGCAGACAAGGTAATTTATACGGGCGAGATAGACCGTTATTTCGATTATCGTTTCGGACACTTGGAGTACCGGACAGTAAGTTTTGAAACCGAACTGCTGGAGGGTGTTGCTAATTATCAGGGTAATGCGGTGGTGAACTACACTGATGCAGAGACTCCCTACACCCGTATCATCGAGCATAAACACTTTGAATTCGGGAATCAGCCGGATACGGTTATCTCGAAAGAGTACTCCAAAGAGTGGAAGCCGGGCGACGAACCGTATTATCCGGTGAACGATGAGCGGAACGGAGCTTTGTACACTCGGTATAAAACTTTGGCTGATAATCAGGAGAAAGTAATCTTCGGTGGTAGGTTGGCCGAATACAAATATTATGATATGCACCAGGTGATAGAAAACGCGCTACGTCTGGTGGATTCTTTAGTTTAGAAAAATCAAGATACGTATGGAAAAAGGATTGGTCTCTATCATCACCCCGATGTATAAAGGGGCTGCATTTGTGGGAGAAGCCATAGAGTCTGTACTGATGCAGACGTATGCAAACTGGGAAATGATAATAGTGGATGATTGTTCGCCGGACAATGGTGCGGGCATTGCCGAGGTGAAAAAGTACACTGCCGACCCCAGGGTGGTTCTGATAGAAAGTGAAGTGAATTCCGGTTCTTCGGGGGCTCGTAATATTGCATTGCGCAGAAGCAAGGGAGCGTATATCGCTTTCTTGGACTCGGATGATATCTGGCGTCCCGATTTCTTGGAGAGGCAGTTGGCTTTTATGGAAGAGAAGAATGCGGCGCTGGTCTTTTCTTCGTATCGCCGTATAGACGAATGGACCAAAGAGGAGATATTGCTGCCCTTTATTGTACCGGAGAAGGTTTCTTACAGGTCTTTGTTGAAGACATGCCCTATTTTCCCTTCCACAGCCATATATGATGTTGCCCGGTGTGGCAAGCCTCTTTTTAATGAAGCGATGGGGAGTCTGCGCGATGATTATGTCTACTGGCTGGCGATGTTGAAGAATATAGAGCATGCTTATGGCAACCGGGATATCTTGGTGGATTATCGTATGAGAAAAACTTCGGTAACGGCGGATAAGAGGAAGGTGATTGCCCCGCAATGGAAAGTGTTGCGGCAGGTGGAAAAGTTGCCTTTATGGTATTGTGTGTATAATATAGTTTGTTGGGGATTTATTTCATACTTCAAATACAGGAAATAGACGATAATATGGATGTGAACTACAAGGTTGCCGATACCCGGAAAATTATTGATTACCTGGAATCTTGTCCGGGTAATATTCCGGTGGAAAATATAATCCGGTTCTCCGGTGCAGACAAGCTGCGGGTGTATCCTGCTCTCTTCGAATTGGAACAGAGCGGCTTTATTGAAGTCGTGGAACGGGAAGAGCTGGGAGCGCCTTTGGCAGTCCGCAGGAGAAGGGAAGCTTCGACTTCGCAGATGACAGGAGGAGTAGAATAAACGACAGATAACAGCGGTTATTTTGTTTTAGGCGCAGCCGGGATTGCTTGATGAAGCGGTTCCGGCTGTTTTATTTTAGATTCAAGCTCTCTTGCTTTTTCAAATATCTCAATGATAATTCTATAAAATGAATGTTGGAGTAAACTCAATACCCAAAGCACGAGCAATACGAAAGAAGCTTGACAATTGTATATCAGCTTCTCCTTTTTCAACGCGGGCAATATAGCTCTGTTCTTTGCCGATTTTCTGCGCCAACTGTTTTTGGGTTAATTTAAGTTCTTTGCGCCGTTCCCGAAGTATATCACCATAATACCACGCCATTGTCCTTTCATTGAAAGATTCACGAGAAGCTGTACCATGTTTCCCGTATTTTTCATCAAGCAACTGATTGGTTGTCTTGAGCTTTGCTAACTTTTTTTCATCTAATTGTATCATAACGCTAAATCTTTTAAGATCCGCACAGCTTTGGCTATCTGTTTATCATAATCTTTTGTGGATTTTTTCAGGAAGCCGTTAAGCAGGATTATCTTTGTTGATAATATGACATTACTGTTATCAATCGCAAATAGCACCGTCCGATATTCATTTGAACCAACAGATACACGCATCTCATACAAGTTTGTTTTTATATACTTTACAGGTAAAGCATATACAGTTTGTACAAGTCCAAATGTATATTCAAACTTATCCTTTACTCTTGTATTCAGACTATTGTAGAATTTTTCAAATTCTTCTGTTCTGAATATGATTCTTACATCGGTGGTTTTACCGTCAACTGATGTTATTGCATAAATATAACTAATTAGTTATAATGTGGCAGCAAACAACTTATCTATTTATATATTTAATCATTGCTTAGTTTGAGCGGTTACGCAATATCATTTTGTAATATTAATACATGACTTTTGGTGCCGGACCAGCACAGCTTTTCATGTTGCCAGGCAAAGGCTTGCCACCTGGAACGAGACAGGCGTGCTGCAAGGTGTAGCGCACCCGCTCGGCCTGTTGGGGTGTGATACCCGAGTAGATCACGATGTCGTAGTCCATCACGTTGAGCGCCGTATAAGGCTCTGCGGAAGCATCGATCGGATAGCGCAAATAGGTGTCGATACCCGGAATGTACTGTTCTGTGCGGTATCGTGCCCGGTCGTACTGCGGAGTGTCGTCACACCAGTCCTCCTCGAACACATGGTCTAGGCCCAGGTAGTGTCCCGCTTCGTGGGCAAACACGGCTATCCCGGAATTGCAGTACCCGTTACCTACTATCTCCTGGTTCAAGAATATACCGCTGAAACAGCCCGGGACAGCGGTATTGCACCCTTGCAGCATCTCCTCCGGAGCGAAATAAGGCAGGAAGGTGAATCCCGCTGTACGAGTATCTTCGGAAACGATATCGTCGTTAATGAAGGGAGATACCCATACATTGATAACCTCGGTCATTTCCCACAGGTTGTCGCCGACCCATTGCCTCAGCTCTTCGTAGGATATATCGCGGTCCAGTTCGTAACGCTCGTCAAGATAGTGTATACCCGGTGTGGACAGTGCAGTACCGTCGGGGGCGTGAGTGGCCGGGACGAACCGGATGCCGGCGTCGGCTAGCCCCGGCAGGGGCCAGACGTTCCGGTACAGGCGGTTGGCGCACGCGAGCATCTCGTCAAAAAAGTAGGGATGCGGATAGGTGCCGTCCTTACGAGGCATGACATGGAACACGACCGGTAGCACCCGATCCTGCGGACCCGACGTGTAACCGGGCAACCCGTCCGTATTTATCGTTACGGTATTGGAGTAATAAACCGCCTTGTTGGTTCGGACTACACCCTTGAAATAATAGGTCTTGCCGGGAATTGGCAGGTCGATCCATCCGGCCGAATAGATCAACTCCTGCGTCCAGTCCCACCCTTGGATCAGCTCGTCGTCGGCGCAATCGTGGATGAACGTATAGTCCGATCCGTCGGGATTGGGGTTCTCCGGGGAGTAATAGCCTCCGAAGGCGAGCAGTTTTTCGCCTTCGGGCAAGCCGCTCATCACTAAGTAAGGAACAAACAGGGAGGGCCCCTGAGGATAGCTGTCGAAATAGGTTTCGTGGATCACGTTGTCGATCCGCACCTTAAAGGTCGAAGGCGGCGTATCTGGCTCCAGTTCCGGGTCTTTGGAGCATGAGGCGAATACACTCAGCAAAAAGATAAATAATAAATTGCGATATTTCATAACTTAATTAAGTTGCTTCTAAAATCCTGTTATCTAACATCCGCCCCCCACATCATCTTATTCCGCAACGTATCGAAAAAGATGTGATTGAATCGTTTCACTACCTTTATGGAATAGTCCGCACGTGAAATAGTGAGCCGCGTAGTCTCCTTGCACGATTCGCTCCGTCCGTCGACGGCTACGAGGAAGTTGTGGCTACGGCTTTCCACATCGAGCGTGATTTCCCAGTCGTCGCAGATGACAATGGGACGTACATTCAGGCTGTGAGGGGCAACGGGGGTGATGGCGATGGTCTTGCTGTGAGGCACAATGACCGGGCCGCCCACACTTAGCGAATAGGCGGTGGAACCGGTAGGGGTGGCAATGACCAGTCCGTCGGCCTGATAAGTGGTGAGGTGTGCTCCGTTGATGGCGGTATGGATGCTTATCATGGACGAACTGTCGCGTTTCAGTACGGCTATTTCATTGAGGGCGTACGGATATTCCATCAGTTTTTCATCATCGCATTTCAACTGCAATACGCTGCGTTCCTCTACTTTATAGTGGTTGTTGTAGATTTCGTCAATCGTTTCTTCCATTTCTTCGGGCGATATGTCGGCCAGAAAGCCGAGGCGTCCCGTATTGATGCCCAGAATAGGAATGTTTTTCTTGCCTACACGGCTGGCGGCTTTCAAAAACGTGCCGTCACCGCCGATGCTGATAACCATATCGGCGCGGAAGTCGTCACCGTCGAACAATTCGGCGGGCGGAATGTTGAGGTGTAGGTCGGAAGTCAGGAAATTATAGAACTCGCGGCAGACACAGAGTTGTGCCTGATGCTGAGCCAGCAGGCGGAAAAGATTTTCGGCATGCGATGACTTTTTCGCCTGGTAGGTATTTCCGAATATGGCAAATTTCATAATTGTTTTCTGTTTTTGTAAGATGCAAAAATAGTTTTTTTCTCAGAATGCTGCCAACATATTGCTATTATTTGTACTTTTGCCCCAAACTATAAGCCGAATTATGACTAGATTAAGTGTAAATATTAATAAAGTAGCGACATTGCGTAACGCACGTGGAGGAAATGTGCCTAATGTTGTAAAAGTGGCGTTGGATTGCGAGAGTTTTGGAGCCGACGGTATAACGGTGCATCCGCGTCCCGATGAAAGACATATCCGTAAGAGCGATGTTTACGACCTGCGTCCGCTGTTGCGCACGGAGTTTAATATAGAGGGATATCCCGCACCCGAATTTATCGACTTGGTGCTGAAAGTGAAACCGCATCAGGTAACGTTGGTTCCGGATAGCCCCACTCAGTTGACTTCCAACTCCGGCTGGGACACGAAAGCCAATCTGGAGTTTCTGACCGAAGTGCTGGAAGCGTTCAATACCGCCGGTATCCGTACGTCGGTATTCGTGTCTACCGATGCAGAGATGATAGAGTATGCCGCCAAAGCCGGTGCCGACCGGGTGGAACTCTATACCGAGCCCTATGCTACGGCATTCCCTAAAAATCCGGAAGCTGCGGTAGCTCCTTTTGTGGAAGCAGCCAGAACGGCACGCAGCCTGGGACTGGGACTGAATGCAGGCCATGACCTGAGTCTGGAAAATCTGAATTATTTCTATAAAAACATACCCTGGCTGGATGAGGTCTCTATCGGTCATGCGCTGATTAGCGATGCTTTGTATCTGGGATTGGAACGTACCATTCAGGAATATAAAAACTGTCTCCGCTGATGAATCTTATGTTGTTATTGGCCCAAGTGGCTCCGGCGTTGGCCGATTCTGTTGCCGGCGCTAATCCGGTACTTACTCCCATTGCCGCTCCCGATGAAATGAACCTGTGGAGCATGGCTGTCAAGGGTGGTTGGATTATGGTAGTGCTCGGAGTACTCTCCGTAGTGTGCTTCTATATTCTGTTCGAGCGCAATTACGTTATCCGTAAGGCGGGCAAGGAAGACCCTATGTTTATGGATAAGATCAAGGATTATATTCTGGGTGGTGAGATTAAGGCCGCCATTGCCTATTGCCGCAGTGTGGATACGCCTTCGGCACGGATGATAGAGAAAGGTATCAGCCGGTTGGGACGCCCGGTGAATGATGTGCAGGCAGCCATAGAGAATGTCGGCAACATCGAAGTGGCGAAACTGGAAAAGGGGCTGACCATCATGGCTACCATTTCGGGCGGCGCTCCGATGATTGGTTTCCTGGGTACGGTGACCGGTATGGTGCGTGCTTTCTTTGAAATGGCGAATGCCGGTAACAATATCGACATCACCCTGCTTTCCGGCGGTATATACGAGGCCATGATTACTACGGTAGGCGGTCTGATTGTGGGCATCATCGCCATGTTCGCCTACAATTACCTGGTGACGCTGGTGGACGGTGTGGTAAATAAAATGGAAGCCAAGACAATGGCTTTCATGGATTTGCTGAACGAGCCTGCCAAATAAATCATAATTCATAAATCAGAAACAACGACCGTGTTACAACGTAGAGCAAAAATATCACCCAATTTCAGTATGGCGTCCATGACGGATGTTATATTCCTGCTGTTGATTTTCTTTATGATTACTTCTACGGTAGTATCACCGAATGCAATCAAGGTATTGCTTCCGCAGGGAAAACAGC
>ENA-ORTB01004095-ORTB01004095.1-human-gut-metagenome-genome-assembly--contig:-NODE-4095-length-10484-cov-2.279605_pt1 | contig 10484 bp, 7 predicted proteins | sample MGYA00241905_ERZ509174 | MGnify/ENA primary metagenome ERZ509174 (study PRJEB26280, sample SAMEA2338851) | human gut metagenome | biome: human gut; feature: human-associated habitat; material: faeces...
GAAAGCGGATACGGGCAATCTTCGGGAGACATTCTTTCATTCGATGCTACAAGTGACGGGGAGGGTCGGTTATTCGGATAAAACCGACTTTATGATCGATGGCAAATACAGCTTCGAGATCGGCGGACAAAACAAAACGGGGCGCCAGATTCAAGGAATGGAGAATGCTTATATCGCTGCCGACGATATCGAGGTCGGTTTCGGCAAACTGCGGCTGAATTACCTTTGCAATTTCTGCGGCAGAATGGCTTTCTACCCACTGCTGCCCTTTATAAATGGCACGGGTGAAGGCTTCGACGACTTCGGGATGTGCCTGCAGGAAAGCATCCTGTGCCATATAAACGGTGTAAGGCACATAGCCGCTTGCTTCACCCAGAGATGCCACAATATGCCCCTTGCCGCTCTGCTCAAGCGTGGTTGCGGCAGGCTCAAATTCTACGGTATAATCGCCGACCTCTCCCAGAAATGCGCCTGCGGTGGATGTGAAATCAATGTTGTTGATGATTTCCATATCCTTACCGATAGTCATGCCGTTTTCCTTGATGACATATTCCAGAACCATTTCCGGCATGCCGCCCAATCTGCCGCCGATGACGGATTTTCTTTCCAAATCAGACCATTGGAAATCGGGCTCCTCCTCTCTGGAAACAAGGAAATTGCCTGCGCGCTGGGTCAGCTGGGCGAAGGTTTTGGGGTAATCTGCCTTCCCTTCGGCATAGACATACAGACCTGCCTCTGTGCCAAGCAGGGCAATATCCGCGGAATCGGAAAGCAGGGCAGTCATGGATTTATCCGCACCATTGCCGACCGCAACGCTCACATCTAAGCCCTCCTCCTCGAAAAAGCCCAATTCCTGTGCGACATACTGCGGCGCATAAAAAACAGAATGGACGACCTCATTCAGACGGACGGGGGTCAGCGTTTCCTCTGCCGTTTCTGTGCCGCAGCCAACTCCTGCGGACAGGCAGAGCGCCCCCGATAAAGCCAAGCAAAGTTTCTTTTTCATAGCCGTTCCTCCTAAGAGACTGATTCTGATTTATGATATGCCATATCTCGGAAAAAGGTGTGCTGTATTTTTTTTCGTGTCAGATATATTTTTTCTCGATTTTGTAGTATAATTATTTTTAATATGGAAAATTAGGCTTATATCGCCTTGTATATAAATTTTGTGATGACAGGAGGCTATTTTCATGGCTGAAAAAATCATGCTGATTGACGGCAACAGTATTGTGAACCGTGCATTTTACGGCGTTCCGCTGCTGACCAACGGAGAAGGTCGCTATACCAACGGGGTATATGGATTTCTGAATATTTTATTTAAGCTTCTGGATGAGGAGCAGCCCGATTATCTGGCGGTGGCGTTTGATTTGCATGCGCCCACCTTCCGCCACAGAACCTTTGACGGCTACAAGGGAACCAGAAAGGGTATGCCGGAGGAGCTGCGCGAACAAATGCCCCTTTTGAAGGAGGTACTGCAGGCCATGCACATCCCTATTTTCGAGCAGGAGGGCTTTGAGGCGGACGATATTCTGGGGACGCTTTCCGCTCTGGCGGAGAAAAACGGCATTGTGCCTGTTGTGGTTTCGGGGGACAGAGACCTTTTGCAGCTGGCAGGGGAAACCCTCAAGGTGCGGATTCCCAAAACGAAGGGCGGACGCACGGAAACAGAGGATTATTACGCGGCGGATGTGCAGGCGAAATATGGCGTGGCACCTGCCGAATTTATTGATATGAAGGCACTGATGGGGGATGCGTCCGATAATATCCCCGGCGTGCCCGGCATTGGCGAAAAAACCGCGGCGAAGATTATCACGCAGTATCACGATATTGAAACGGCGATTGCCCATGCGGCGGAAATCAAGCCGAAAAAGGCATCCGAAAACCTTGCGGCGTATCAGGAGCAGGCAAGATTGAGTAAATTTCTGGCGACGATTGTGCGGGATATGCCTTTAGAATGGGATAAGGAGACCCTGAAAATCGGCGATATGTTTAACCAGACGGCATACGAATTGGTAAAACGTCTGGAATTTAAGAGCATGTTCAGCCGCTTTGAGGGGAGTGCTTCCACGCCCAAGCAGGCAGAGCAGACCTATCGCTTTGTTGCGGATAGGGAAGGTGCGAAGGAGGTGCTTGCCGCGCTCAAAAAGGGCGAGGTCGGGTATGCCTTTGTTTACGAAAACGAGGAGGGACAGGGGCTTGCGCTCTATCAGGAGCAGCTTGGGGGTGTCTGGATGGAAGCATCCATGGCATTTTTGATGCAGGAGCTTCTGGAGATATTTCAGCCGTTTTTTGCGGACAGCGCATATCGTAAAATCGGGCATGATGTGAAGAAGGATATTCGTTTTCTGCGCAGCTATGGCTATGACGGCTTTACGGCGGAATTTGATACCGCTATCGGGGCGTATATCCTCAATGCGACGGGCAGCTCCTACGAATATGACGATATTGCGGCAGCCTTTCTGAATGAAACCTATCCTTCGCAGGAGGAGGTTTTCGGGAAGGGCAGAACGAAAAAGGCCTTTGCCGCGTTGCCCGAAGCAGAGCGCACCGCCTATGGCGCAAGGCAGGCGGAGATTTTCTTCCGCGCGAGAAAAGTGATGGAGGAGCGGCTTGCGGAAAATGAGCAGAAAAGCCTGTTTTATGATATGGAAATGCCGCTGATTTACGTTCTGGCGGATATGGAAAAATACGGCATCAAGGTGGATAAGGCGGCGCTTTTGGCGTATCAGAAGCGTCTGGGCGAAAGTCTGGACGGCATGGAGGAAGAAATTTACGCATTGGCAGGGGAAAAATTCAACATCAATTCCCCGAAGCAGTTAGGCGTGATTTTATTTGAAAAGCTGGGGCTGAAGGGTGGCAAAAAGACCAAAACGGGCTATTCCACCGCGGCGGATGTGCTGGAAAAGCTGCGGACGGCGCATCCCATTGTGGAGCGGATTCTGCACTACAGACAGCTGGCGAAGCTGAAAAGCACCTATGCGGACGGACTTCTGGCGGTGATGGATGCCGAAACGGAGAAGATTTATTCCACCTTCAACCAGACCATTACGGCAACGGGACGGATTTCCTCAACAGAGCCGAATTTGCAGAATATTCCTGTCCGCTTGGAGCTGGGCAGAGAGCTTCGGAAAATCTTCATTCCCGAAAGTGCGGAATTCTGCTTTCTGGATGCCGATTATTCGCAGATTGAGCTGCGCGTACTGGCGCATATCTCCGGGGATGAAAGCCTGATTGCAGCGTTCAAAAGCAATCAGGATATTCACCGCATGACGGCTTCGCAGGTATTCCATGTGCCGTTTGACGAGGTGACACCATTACAGAGAAGCAATGCCAAGGCGGTTAATTTCGGCATTATCTACGGCAAGGGCGCGTTTAGCTTGGGGCAGGATTTAGGCATCAGCCGCAAGGAGGCGGAGGAGTACATCAACGCTTACTTCGCGAGATATCCCAAAATCAAGACCTTTATGGAGGATACGATTAAAAACGGGACGAAAAACGGCTATGTCTCTACGCTCTGGAACCGCAGCAGAAATATGCCCGAATTGCAGAGCAGCAATTTCATGCAAAGGGCGGCAGGTGAACGCGCGGCAATGAATATGCCTATTCAGGGCACTGCTGCGGATATTATTAAGCTGGCAATGATAAAGGTGCATCGTGCCTTGCAGGAGGGCGGCTATCGTTCTCGTCTGATTTTGCAGGTACACGATGAGCTGCTGATTGAAGCATATAAAGAAGAAAAGGATGCTGTCGCAAAAATCCTGAAGGAAAACATGGAGCATGCGGCGGATTTACTGGTTCCCTTGGATGTGGATGTGCATGAGGGCGCATCGTGGTTCGAGGCGAAATAAAAAAGAGGGGAAACGAAATGAAGGTAATCGGTTTGACAGGCGGCACGGGCAGCGGTAAAAGCGTTGTCAGCAAAAGCCTTGCGGCGGCAGGCGCAGTGGTGATTGATGCGGATAAAATTGCGCATGAAATCATTTTAAAAGGCGAGCCTGCATATCAGGAAATTGTGAAGTATTACGGAACGGGAATTTTGGATGCAAAAGGAAATATCATCCGCAGGAGGCTGGGGGAAATTGTATTCCATGATGCCGAAAAGCTGGCATTTTTGAACCAATGCACCCATAAATATATCTGTGCGGAGGTGGACAGACAGATTGCCAAGGCAGAGAAGGAAAACACCGCCAGGGCAGTGATTCTGGATGCGCCGCTCCTGCTTGAGGCAGGGCTGGAAAGCCGCTGTGATACGGTCTGGGTGGTCTATGCCGATCCGGAGGTGCGCGCAAAACGCGTGATGGCACGCGATGGTGTCAGCTATGACCTTGCCAAGGCGCGCATTGCCAACCAGAAAAGCTGGGAGGAATATAAGGAGTCGGCATCGGTTGTGATTGACAACAGCAAAGAGCTTGCCCATTTACAGGGGCAGTTGGATGAAATTTTAAAAACAATATAAAAAGGAAGCAAGGAACAATGATTCGATGTATCAGGAAATTGTTTACGCTGGCAGTGGTGCTGGTGCTGCTGGCGGCGTTTGGCTATAGTGTGGTTTTGCCGCGTGTGCTGCCTTTGCAGTATCGGGATATTGTGGAGCAGTATGCGGCGGAATATGGCTTGGAGGAGGCCTTTGTGTATGGTGTGATTTTCTGCGAAAGCCATTTCGAGCCGGATGTCATATCCTCTGAGGATGCCATTGGGCTGATGCAGGTGACGGAGGAAACGGGAAAATGGGCAGCGGCGCAGATGGGACTTGATCCCGCAGCCATTGACCTGACCGATCCGGATACGAATATCCATATCGGCTGCTGGTATTTAAGCTGGCTGACAGAGAAATTCGGCGGTGTTTCGGAAACCGTTCTGGCAGGCTATAACGCAGGGCATGGCAGCGTGGCGCGGTGGCTTGCGGATGAGGAAATGAGCTGGGACGGCATTACGCTGGATGAAATTCCATACGAGGAAACGAAAAGCTATGTGAAACGGGTGAAGCTGGCGGAGCAGGCATATCGGCTGCGGCTGCGCCTGCAAGCGTATCTGGAGGAAACTCCGCTTGGTGTGTATGCAGACAGAACTGCGGATTTGGAAGGAAATGAAGAATGATGAAAAAAAGGATTTTTCTCCTTTTGCTGATTTTCTGCCTTGGGCTTGGCGGCTGTGGCAAGAAGGAGGAGCAAACGAAGAAGAAAACGACGGCAACAGAGGAGGTGGGCATTGCATCCAAAGACGCAATGCTGACGCTTTCCATGCGGATTCCGGAAACGCTGAATCCGTTGCTGAACAGAGAAGAAACGGTTGATCGTATCCTCAAGCTGCTGTTTCTGCCGCTACTTGATTTTGACGAAAGCGGCAAGGCATGCCCTGCTGTGGCGCAGAATTGGGAATTTTCGGCGGATGGCAGAAGCCTTTCCATGAATCTGAACAGCAATATCAGATGGCAGGATGGAACGGCACTGACGGCAGATGATGTGGTCTATTCCGTCAATACCCTGCGAAATGCCCCGGAGGATGCGGTGTATAAGCAGGTGATGAACTATGTGAGCGGCTGCAGCAAAACGGGAACGAATTCCGTTGTGATTACCTTCCGCGACAGCTTCAGCTCAAATATTGATGCGCTGCGATTCCCGATTATCCCTGCCGGCTATTACAGCGGACAGAGCGACACGAATACGAAGCCTGTCGGGGATGGCCCGTATGAAATGGAATCCTATCAGCAGGCATCGGAAATGAAGCTGAAGGCAAGTGCGTCCTATTATGGGAGTACGCCGCAGATTTCCGAAATTCGTGTGAAGATGACCGCCGGAGAGGAAACGGATATCAACGCGTTTGAGCAGGGCATGACGGATGTGCTTGTGACAAACGCCATGGATGCGGGCAAATATGCGGACGAAAGCGTTTCGGGGATGCACCAGTTTACCTCAAATCAGTATGATTTTATCGGCTTTAACTTCCGCAAGGAGCTTTGGAAGGATAAATCTGTCAGACAGGCGGTTGCGTATGCGGTGCCGCGGGATAACCTTAAGGAAAGCGTCTATCTGAATTATGCCGCTATGACAAATACGCCCATCAACCCGAAAAGCTGGCTTTACGAGGAAAACGTGGCGACGTATGAATATAATCCCACAATGGCGACAACCTTCCTGAAAAACAGCGGCTGGACGGATGCGGATAAGGATGGCAAGCTGGAAAAGGAAATCAGCGGCATAAGGCAGAGCCTGCGCGCGACCATTCTGGTAAATCAGGAAAACACGGGGCGGGTACAGATTGCCTCGAAGCTGAAGGAGGAGCTGACGGCGATCGGCTTTGAGGTGACACTGGACAAGGTGGACTTTGAAACCTATCAGCAGAGCTTGGAGAGCGGACAGTTTGACCTTGTGGTGGGCGGCTGGAAATGCTCAGAGGTGACAGATTTAACACCATTTTTCGGCACGGGCGGCAGCCTGAATTATATCGGCTACAGCGATGCGGATATGGATACCCTGCTGACGGCGGCAAGGACAGCAGTCGGCGAAGGGCAGACGCTTCTGGCTTATAGCAGCTTGCAGAAAAAGCTTGCCGAGGAGCTGCCTTATATCAGCATTGCCTACCGCAATCAGGCGGTTTTTGCATCTAAAAATATCGGAGGAGAAGTACATCCTGTGGAAAGCAATGTGTTCCGTGGGATTGAAGCGTGGACGTATCAGAAGGGGGAATAAGGATGTCTGAAATCAGAACAAATCCTTTTACGGGCGAGATGTCACTTTATGCGGAGAACAGAAGAAATCGCCCCTATGAATTTGTCCATAATACAGAAAGAAAACATGCAAACAGCGAGAAATGCCCCTTCTGCGGCGGACATGAGGCATGGACACCGGATGCCATTTATCAGGATGGCCCTAACGGGGCATGGCAGATGCGCGTGTTTCCGAATAAATTTCCGACTGTCCGAGAGGATTGTACGGATGCGGCAGAGGAGCCGTTTTATACCCAGACCGCAGGAAGGGGAAGGCACGAGATTCTGGTGGATACGCCTGACCATGATGCTACGATTGATACCTTCGATGCGGCGCATATCGCAAGCATTTTGCAGGTATTACAGGATAGACTGCATTTTTTCCGCAATCGTGCAGATACGCAGTATGTGCAGATTTTCAAAAACTGCGGGCCCTCCGCAGGGATGAGCATGCACCATTCGCATTGGCAGGTGGTGGGGCTGCCTGTTGTGCCGAAGCGTGCGGCAACCATGGCGGAGGCTATGCGCAGAGAGGACTGCCTGTTCTGCAAAATGCTTGCCTACGAAAAGGAAACGAACAGGCGTATTGTGGCGGAAACAGAGCATTTTCTTGCGCTTACGCCCTACGCCGGACGCTTTGCCTATGAGCTCTGGCTTGCCCCGAAGGCACATCAGCGTGATTTTGGCGAGATGAGCGCGGAAGAACGGCAGGAGCTTGCGGCACTTCTGCGGAAGATGCTTGGAAGGGTGATGGGGATTCGTGAGGATATCGGCTATAACATTTGCGTGATGGATGGCCCGAGAGATACGGATTTTCATTGGCATATCGAGATTTTGCCGAGAATCGGCGGCTTTGCCGGGTTTGAATTTGCGACCGATTGCTATATCTGCATGGTCAGCCCCGAAAATGCCGCGGTGTATTATCGGAAAGAGGAAGCAGAATAAAAAATAGAAAATGAAAAAGGGCGTTTCTCAAAGAAAGAGAAGCGTCCTTTTTGGTTAGAGTGATTTTTGTTACAGCAATTCCTTGTAATCGCGGAAGGAGCAGTCTGCCAGTGCGGTGATTTTATCCACATCCGTCTGTCCGCGAAAGTCCTCATCCAGAACGGCATATACCCGGAAGCCTGCCGCCTTTGCACCTCTTACTGCATAGAGTGCATCCTCGAATACGGCAGTTTCCTCCAATGTGCCACCCATTTTTTCCATGGCGGTCAGAAATGCCTTACCGTCCTCCTTGTAAACCCCCAGCTCTGTGCAGGTCAGGATGCAGTCGAAATATTTGCGGATATCCAGACGGTCTAACGCAGGCTGGATATACCCTGCTTCGGATGCTGTGAGGATGCACATCTTCACACCCTTTTTTGCCATTGCCTCCAGATATTCCTTCGCGGAGGGACGCAGGGGAATGGTGTATTTATATGCGTCTGTTACATAGGATGTAATTTCATCCACAATCTGCTGTGCGTCAAACGGAACGCCTAAATCATGCCTGAAATATTCCGCCGTCTGGTAAAGCGTCAGTGTTTTTACAACATCATGGATATCCTCCGGCACTGCAAAGCCGTGTTTTTCCAGAAAGGCTGCGCCGGTGCCGTGCCATGTGGGCATGGAATCAATAAGAGTGCCGTCTAAATCAAAAATAATATACTTCATGTTTAAAATTCCTTTTCTTATCTGTATTTGTCGATTTTTTTCGTTGGTGGTCAATGCGCCTGCAAAAATTTTAGCATTTTTCGTGGAAATTGACAAGAGCGAGATGGGCGGCGAAAAATGGCGATTCTGATTTATTCCCTTTGGAAATATATTGTTAGAAAAAACAACGCGGAGGGAATTTCGTATGAAGGCTTGGAAACGGATACATATCACAAAAAAACGGGCGGCATGCGGCGTGCTGGGGCTTTTGCTGCTTGCGGCGGCGTATATGGGCGTGCCAAGGGCGGCGGAGAAGGTTTTTGCCGTTGCAGAGGGGGAAAGAAGGCTGCCGATTTATTGCGTGCAGACGGAGAAGCCGCAGGTTTCCGTTAGCTTCGATGCGGCTTGGGGAGCCGATGATACGGATGAGCTGCTGCGGATTCTAAAGGAAAATGACGTAAAGGCAACATTTTTTCTTTGCGGCTATTGGGTGGAAAAATATCCGGAGGAGGTGAAGAAAATCGCCGCGGAAGGGCACGATTTGGGTAACCATTCCGCTACACATCCGCACATGAGCCGGATTTCCTCCGAGGAAATTGCGCAGGAATTGCAGAAGTGTCATGAAAACGTGAAGAAGCTTACGGGAGTGGAGATGGAACTGTTTCGCCCGCCCTTTGGGGAATATGATAACCATGTGATTGAAACAGCAGAGCAGAATGGGTATTATACCATTCAGTGGGATGTGGATACACCCACAACAAAAAGAAAGGCAGTCAGAACCCTTGAAAAATCAAGGTTTGTGACCGCCGTTTTTAATATTAAAGCTAACGGAAAGCCCATCCTCAGAGAGATAAACAGTGCGAATGAGAGAGCGTGCAAGCTGCCGTTTCTGTTCAATATCCATCTGTTCCCAATCGGTAGCGGAAAAGGGTGTAACCTCATTGATATTATATTCGGAAATGGTTTCGTTGTAGCGGTGCAGGAGCAGCTGCTTTTCGTGATGCAGGGCTTCAATCCTTTGGTTGATATACTGTGCGGAAACGTGGCTGACGCTTTCCAGAGAGAGAATCAGATTTTCGATTTTGGCATCAATTTCGGAAATCCTGCTTTGAAATTCCTTTGCAGCGGCATCTGTATTTTGCCGATGAATGAGGTTATAGGAGGCGGCATGTTGAATCAAGCTTGCCTGCACCTCTGCCTCAATCTCCCGTACTCGATGGGTTTGCTTTGCGGTACAGGCCTTATGCAGATATTTCCCCGAACAGCAGAAATACGGCACCTGTCCATCCTTTGTTTTGCTGAAACGGATGGAAAAGGCATAGCCGCAGTGAGCACATTTTACCAAGCCTGTCAGCCACGAGTGCTTGCCCTTATATGTATTTTTGATTTGCCTATTGCGAGACAGCTTTTGCTGACAAAAGAGGAAGGCTGTGCTATCCACAATGCCTTCGTGGTGTCCCATGGCAAGCAGATGATTGGAAACATCCTTATATTTTCGCTCGTTGGCATCCCGCTTGCCGACCAGAATACAGCCATGTACGCCGTCGAAATCCTCTGGTGGATTTGCCAGAATTGCCCCCTTGGCTTTGTAGAAATTATAAACGGCGGTATCCGCACGGACATAAGCCGGGTTTTTCAGAATAGAGGACAGCTTGGCATTATCGAAATTCACACCGCCGGAGGAAACGGAGCCATCCTGTATGAGCTGCCGCTGCACATCAGCAAGGCTGGAATAGGGCAGGGCGTACAGCTCGAAGATACGCTGTACAACGGAAATCTGCTCGTTTGGCTGACAGATGGTTGCCTTCTTCCCGTCAATCGTGGTTTTCACAAGGTCGAACCCGAAGGCAGCAGGGCCGGCTTCGGCACAACGGACAGAACCTATCAAAACGCCCTGACGCTGATGCGTTGTCTTGGCATCACCATGAAGGAAATTCCTATCCGCGATGCTGTCATTCAGCATTTCAAGGATATCGACCATGATATCAGCCTGCATAATGTTACTTATGAAAACGCACAGGCGCGTGAACGCACCCAGATTCTGATGGATTTGGCAAATAAATACAATGGTCTGGTTGTTGGCACAGGCGATTTATCCGAGCTGGCTTTGGGTTGGGCAACCTATAACGGCGACCACATGAGCATG
>ENA-ORTB01004096-ORTB01004096.1-human-gut-metagenome-genome-assembly--contig:-NODE-4096-length-10483-cov-6.047756_pt1 | contig 10483 bp, 7 predicted proteins | sample MGYA00241905_ERZ509174 | MGnify/ENA primary metagenome ERZ509174 (study PRJEB26280, sample SAMEA2338851) | human gut metagenome | biome: human gut; feature: human-associated habitat; material: faeces...
CTATGTGCTGGGACCCCTGGTCACCGATATTGCCCCCGGCTATGACCACATCACCGCTGCCATCGGCGGAGCGGTGGCTGCCATGAGCGGTGCTGCCTTCCTGTGCTATGTCACCCCTGCCGAGCATCTGGCACTGCCCAACGTGGAGGACGTAAAGCAGGGCATCGTGGCCTCCAAGATCGCTGCCCATGCCGCCGACATCGCCAAGGGCATCCCCCATGCCCGCGACATCGACGACAAGATGGGCGACGCCCGCCGGGTGCTGGACTGGGACGCACAGTTTGCCTGTGCGCTGGACCCCGAGACCGCCAAAGCCATCCGCGACGCCCGCCTGCCGGAAGATGACCACAGCGACACCTGCAGCATGTGCGGCAAGTTCTGCGCCGTGCGCAGCATGAACAAAGCGCTGGCCGGTGAATACATCGACATCCTGTGATTTTCTGACAATTCTTATTGCTTCCTCCGCCGCCCGGTGCAACAGCCGGGCGGTTTTTGTTTTGTGCCGGGCCTGCTCTTCTGTTCCATTGATTCTTTCGATCAATATTTTGGATTTTACAATTCTTTTGTACTGTACTATAATGAAGTCATCAACCGACAAGGAGGCCTTGCTCTTGCTGACCCATCTTATTGAATTTGTTTACCGCCTGCTGTGGGGCGATCTGTTCACGCTGCCAGTGGGCGGCGGCATCGGCATCTCGCTGATGGTCGTGCTGCTGTTCACCGCCGGTATCTGGTTCACCTTGCGCACCCGCCTGCTGCCGGTGCGGCTGTTCCGGGATATGATCGCCGCCGTGTGCGAAAAGAACCAGAACAAGGAGGGGCTTTCCTCCTTCCAGACCCTGGTGGTGTCCACCGCCACCCGGGTGGGCATGGGCAACCTGGTGGGCGTAGTGGCGGCGGTTTCGGCCGGCGGTGCAGGCGCGGTGTTCTGGATGTGGGTCACTGCCCTGCTGGGCGCTTCCACCTCTTTTATCGAGTCCACGCTGGCCCAGAAATACCGCCAGCCCGACCCGCTTTACGGCGGCTGGCGCGGCGGCCCGGCCTACTACCTGCACGCACTGGCTGAGCGTCGGCGCGGCAAAAAACTCCGGCACTCGGTCACGGCAGCGCTGTTTGCGGTGTCGGGCCTGATCTGCTGGTGCGGCATCAGTCAGGTGATCTCCAACTCGGTGAGTTCGGCGTTCCAGAACGCGTTCCACATTCCCCCGCTGACCACTACGCTGGTGCTCACAGCGCTGGCCGCCCTCATCGTGCTGCGCAAGAACGCCACCGTGAAAAGCCTGGATGTGATGGTGCCCATCATGGCGGTGTGCTACTTTGTGCTCACCGTGGGCATTCTGGTGGTCAACTCCCGCCAGCTGCCCGCCGTGCTGGGCCGCATTTTTGCCGAGGCCTTTGGTCTGCGGCAGATGGCGGCCGGCGGCTTTGGTGCCGTGCTGATGAACGGCGTCAAGCGCGGGCTTTTCTCCAATGAAGCCGGCAGCGGCTCAGCCCCCTGTGCTGCCGCAGCCGCCGCGTGCGACGATCCGGTCAAGATGGGCTTCGTGCAGGCGCTGGGCGTACTGATTGACACGGTGGTCATCTGCAGCTGCACCGCCTTTCTGATGCTGCTGGTGCCGCAGGACCTCACCGCCGGGCTTTCCGGCATGGACCTGCTGCAGACCGCCATGCAGTACCATCTGGGTGGATTTGGCACCGTGTTCATTGCCGCTACACTGGCATTGTTCAGCTTTTCCACCTTTCTGGGAGTGCTGTACTACGCCCGCGGCAACGTGGCCTATCTGTGCGGCGACAACTGGTGGAGCCAGACCGTGTACAAGCTGATTGCTCTGGTCATGCTGCTCATCGGCGGCCTGCAGGCCTACACCGTGGTGTGGGACTTGGGCGATGTGGGCATCGGCCTGATGACCATCTTCAACATGATCGCCCTCTACCCGCTCTCCGGTGAAGCGATGGACGCCCTCAACGACTACGAAAAACGAAAAAAGCTGCAATAATGCAAATACCCCGCCGCACCCTTCCAGAATGGAAGCGGGTGCGGCGGGGTATTTCGTTCCGTTCAGTCCAGTGCCTGAATGGCGGCCATCGTAATGCGGTACTGCTTTTCTACCTCGGCAAACTGCTCTGCCGTGCCATCCAGCTGGCCGGCACGCAGCGTCTCGGTGAGCGTCACCGCCGGGGCATACAGGTTAGAAAAGCCCAGATTCTGGCACACGCCCTTCAGGGTGTGTGCTGCGCGGAAGGCTTCCTTCACGTTCTGTTCCTTCAGGGCAGCTTCCAGATTGTGGAAGCTGTCATCCTTGGGAAACAGCAGCACAAACTTGCGGATCATTGCTTCGTTGTACAGGCGACGGAATACTTCGTTGTAATCTGCGCCCATCTGTGCATAACATTCTTGGATCGTCATGACATGCTCATACCTTTCTGTCCGGCGGATTGCCTTTTTCTGTTCTCCATAAAAATAATACCATGATACTGCCGGATTTTCAATCCGCTGTGCATGTTTCAGAAGGAAGCTCGCACTTTTCACAATCTTTTCCAGATTTTTTCGGCATTATGCACTTGAAAAATCGTTCAAAACGTGTATAATAGCATTCTGTGCCTGGTGCGCCCGGCTGGGGCCCGGTACCGATTTTGCATTTTCAGAAAGGAATATACAACTATGAAACAGTTCACCAAGATCGCTGTTGTCTGCGCCCTGGCTGTCAGCCTGGCCGCCTGCGGCAGCGCCGCTTCTTCTACCGCCGCTTCTTCTGCTGCCTCTTCCGAGGCTGCTTCCAGCGTTGCTGCTTCTTCTGAGGCTGCCAGCGAGGCCGCTTCTTCCGAGGCTGCTTCCGTTGCTGAGGGCGAGGGCTACACCGGCACCCAGACCGCTTCTGCCAAGGGCATGAACGGCGACGTGACCGTGACCATCACCTTCGAGAACGGCGTTGCTACCGCCTGCGACGTGGACGCTTCCACCGAGACCGAGAGCCTGGGTCAGGCTGCTGCTCCCACCGTGGCTGATGCCATCGTGGCTGGCAACACCCCCAACGTGGACGCTGTGAGCGGCTCCACCGTGACCTCCAACGCCATCATGGAGGCTGCCAAGGCCTGCTATGACGCAGCCGGCATCGCTTACTGATTTTTCAGAGATCTGTAAGAAAAAAGCATGTGCTTCCAAGCCCCGTCGGGTGCCCTTTTTCCGGGCCCCGACGGGGCTTTTTTGTCCGGATCCCGGCCTAGAAAAACGCTTGCAGAAATTTGCAAAAAAGTGTTGACAAATCCATCCTTCCATGCTAAAATAAACAAGTCGTCCGGCAGGACACACAAAAGAATATGGGCGTGTTCCCGAGTGGCCAATGGGGACAGACTGTAAATCTGCTGCTTTCAGCTTCGGTGGTTCGAATCCACCCGCGCCCACCAAACAAGAAAAATCCGAACCTGTTTCCGATTGGAGAAGGGTTCGGATTTTTCGTTTTCTTCGGGTACAACAATGAAGGCTCCCGTGGACGGCGCAAAACTCCGATACCTTGTCATAGACCGTAAGCCAATAACAAGATTTGGAGGGTATGATTATGAAGTACGATGAAAGAGCCTGCAAGTTTAATATGGACACTGGCTGCGTGGAATTGCTGCTCCGGGATGGAAGAATGATCTCCATTGACTGCACCGGGGTCGAGGATGCACTGGACGTGACCATGGCGCAGAGGTCGGAGTTGGATTACCTCATCTATAATGACCCGCTGGGATATGCGGATTTGATTTTGAATGGTGACCCGGAGGAATATTTGAAGAATGTGGCCGGGAGCCATGGGTTAGAAGATTGACTCAAGTAAAGCTGTAGCTGCCCAATAGACAGAATCGGAACAGCCAATGGTGTAAAACAAAACGCACTGTTGGCTGTTTTAGCTTAAGATGGTTGCTGTTTGAAAAAAGTTTTCGCCCCTAGCATATCAAAAAATTGACAGCACCACCGACTAAAGTGCCTCTAACATTGGCTACTTGATGCCCCTGTTTTATCGTGATATACTGTGCATATACATATTAAACCTATTTATATTGGGCACAGGGGAAAACATGGTAAAGCTGTTTTCATGTAAGGCACACGATGGCGATTATTTCTGGCTTCGGTACAAACATGACGAAGAAAAACGATATCATAATATCGTGATAGATGGTGGTCGAAAGTCGAATGCCTCGGATTTTTGTGAAATGCTGAAACGCATTTACGAAAATGGTGAACAAGTAGATGCAATGCTCCTAACGCATTTCGATCAGGATCACATCATGGGAATGCTTGTAGGATTGCAGAAAGCTCAAAAGAAAAATTGCATCCCGGAGATTGCTGTGCTTTACCTGAATACGGGAAGAGGATATTGGAAACATCACCAAAGCGGGGAAGAATGGGGGCCCCTTCTCGAAGAGACCGTAAAAATTCCTATGGCAAATGCACCAGGATACAGTGCAAACGATTTAATGAAATTAACAGATTTTCTTCGGGAGTATGGACTGGAAAAACGCATCTGCCCCTATATAGTACAGTCTTGCAGAGAAATCCAAATCGGGGATGCAAAGTTTTGCATTATTAGTCCGAGTGACACCTCTCTCAAAAATCTGGTTCAAAATTGTTCGGATTTGATGCAGGTACCCCCAGCCACCCCTTATGGTGGAGCTGACCCGGAATGGTCAGTGTCTTTGGATGAATTGAGCGGATGCAATGTACCAGAGGATGCGAGTCTCAGTAACGGTGCAAGCATTGCATTCCTTTTTCAATTTGAGAAAATACGAATTGCATTTTTGGGAGATGCACATCCATCTGTATGCGTCGATGGCCTTTTGAAACTGGGCTATTCCAGCCAAAAGCCCTGCTGTGTTGATCTGGTCAAGTTGTCGCACCATGGCAGCAAGCATAACTGTTCAAATGAGTTGCTACGAATTTTACGGACACAAAATTATTTACTGAGCACGGATGGAAAAAGCGGAAAGCTGCCCAATAAAACGGTGCTTGCAAAGTTATTGCGTAGCTGTGGCTCTGCAACGATATATTGCAATTATAGTTGGTGGAAAAAGTCAATCTATAGCTCGTTCTTTACAGAAGAGGACCGTAAAAAATGGCTTGATGCGGGTAACCTTAACTTGATAGAGTTGTCGTCGGAAAACACATCGGAAATAGTGAAAAGCGGGTTGGAATTATATGGATTCGGCAGAGGTTGGTAAATACATTGAATCCGTAGCGGTTCGGATTGCATTTCATAATGGAAATTCTGTGGCGGGAACAGGCGTCCTTTACACACTACAAGCTCAAAAACGGGCGGTGGTTTTGACGGCAGGACATGTTTTGCAAAGTGCTCTGACCAATTCTCACATATGTCCGGCCGTTTTGTCCGTTTGGAGCGAAAACGGAACGAAGGAAATTTCTTTGGAATTGGCTGATTCGGAAGGTGATGAAGCAGTCAATATTCACTACTGTCCGGGCTTTATGCACGATGGCAGAAAGTATATTTTTGACGCTGCAATCGTCGAGGTTCCTTGGAACGACTGGATGAATAACATCCCTGAGATTCGTCTGGGAGATGCTAAAATATCAACGCAAATCCAGTTGATAGGATTTCCTAAAAGTACGGACAGTGAAGCGACTCCCGAAGATCGGACAAAGGGAAGAATGGGTCTGAGGGTGGAGCTTTCCACTTCAGCAGACAATGACAAAGAAAAATCGTTTAAATTCAGTTATCACACCGATAACGCCTATCCAATTGAACGGAACGAGGTGATGGCAGGATACTCAGGAAGCGGGCTGTTCCTTTGCGATTCAGAATACCCAAAGCTGATAGGTCTAGTCTCGCAGAGCTATGGGAGCGAAGACGCTGGAAATGTCGCGTGGGCAGTGTCTTCTTATGCGTTGGGACTCCTTTTAACGGAATATGGTCTTGCTTTGGAAGCAAGCGAATTCGAAAATGGTCTGTCAACGCTGGCCGACGGATACCCAGAACGTCCCGGCATTTTTTTGCAGGACACTGTTGAAAGGCTCCACCTGTCGGAAGGGCAATTAAATAAGACCCATCAGGAGCAGTTTTTTCCAAATGATTTCCCCTGCGACATGGGAAAACGCTGCGTGAAGTATTGGAAGGGCAGAGCGATTACCGCAGTATATATCTGGCTTATAAATGGAAATTGCCCAAGCTCGTGGGAAAATGTTAAAATTGAGATACAGACCGATGCAGGAGAAAAAATCCCGGTCAATCTAGAATTTTTATGTGCAGATGAAAAATATGAAATTGCTGGCGTGTTGCGAACACTTATTAAAAAAGGCGGCTTTTCGGAAAATCATTTTCAAAATCAGACACTATTCTTTTTGAATTCAAAAGACTCTCTGCCAGGAACGCGAGAAATCAGCCGAAGACGTTGTTCTAATGTTATCAAAAATATTGTACAGCAAAATTATAAAAGAACGAGTGAACGGGAAAATATGTTTCATGTCACAAAGGGTGACCCTGGGGAAGTATCGATGGCGATTATTTCGCTGGATTCTTTTCGTACACTTTTGGAAGATCTTTCGTATGACATGGTGGACGAGTACCTTACAGATGAGATGGTGAGGGCAGTCATTCAGAAAAAATTGAAGGAGCTTTGGAAATGAAAACGGATATATCAGGTTGGAGCCAAGTAGCGTGCGATGATCTGAAAAAGACAGGAACATCAGACGAGATTTTCTATTATCATCGTGTGCTGGGAGAAGAAAAGTATGCGGCTCATGTGTTTATTGCGCAATACATTTCGCCGGAGCAATTGAAGCAAAATTGGGAAAGGCTAAATGATAATATTGCGCTCCTCTATCAAAGCAATGTGGAGTCTCTTCTGGAAAGAAGTAATTTCTATCTCTGCTTCTTCCTTCCAGAACCGCTGGATACCATTGAAAAAGAAAAGATTGAAAATGATGCTTACTGTGCAAAAAAATATATTTTTGTTAGCAAAAAGAAGTTGTCTATTGAAGAAAAGCTCTGGGAGATCAATGAGAAAATTTTTGAATTGAACTATCTGGTGCCTCAGAATACTTCAGAAACAAAACTTCTTTCTATGCAAGTCCAAAATTTTCGTGTTTACAGAGGACAGAAAAACTTTGCATTTACTGCCGAAAATGCTTCGGACTGCCCTGCCTCGCTGGTCATGATATATGCACCGAACGGAATGGGAAAAACAAGCATCTGTGATGCACTCGAATGGGCTCTGACGGGAAAAATTCAACGTCTTTCTGATATGGAAAAGCTGATCGGGCGAAGCAATATGCTTCTTCATAACCGGGAAAAATACAAAAGCGTAGAAGAGTACCGTAAAAACAAAGAACACGCATTTGTAAAACTCGTACTGAAAAACCGCGCAGGAGCTCAAGATGAACTTCAGCGTGTAGTAATAAGAAGCCCAAATGATTTAAACGTAGGTACTTTTAAGGGAACACTAGAGGGAAAAGAGAGACCTTTTCAGAATGAGTTGCATTGGAATCAGATCATTATGCCACATGACCAAATTGAAAAATTTGTGAGTGCGATAAAACCGTCAGATCGCTATAACGAATGGATGGTGTGCGTTGATCCGAACGGCATTCTTCAAGAGCAATACAAAAGGAGATACATAGAGTATTCCGAGGAACAAAAGTTGTGCAAAAATATCGAGATTGAACGGGATAGGCTAGTTCATGAACAGGAAGATTTGAAATGGGTAGAAGCTGTTTCCCAAGAACTGCGAAAAAATATCAAGTGCTACAATGAAAGCGTTCCGGATGTCCTGAAGCTGGAAATGCCTGAGGAAAAAGTGGAAATCGATGAGTTTCTCAAAATCATGACAAAGGCGAAAAGCTGCAATGAGATACTTCGAAACGAACAGAAAAAAGCTCAAAAGAAGCAGGAAACCCTTGATTTCTATCTGGACCGCGAAGGTGAATGCTATACGCAGCTGTTGGAAGAACTTCACCAAAGATTGGAGGAATATCAGCAGTGCGATAAAAATTTAAATAATCGCCGTCTATACGAGAAACTGCGGATCGAACTGGAAAATGCCTACAAGGTACAAGAGAAACTGCAGCAAGAATGTGAGCTCCTTCGATATATCCAAAAACATGGCCAGGCTCAGATGGCGCAAAAGACACAACAGCTTCTCGCTGTGAGTGAGCAACTGCCGGAACGGGAGCGGATTTTAAAATCGCTCATCAGGAAGTTAACAAAAACAGAGTTGTCCCTGAAAGAGCTGTACAAAAAGATGGAGAAAATGCAGCTCGAAAAAAATCTCTGGGATGCGAATGAAAAAGAGCTATTAGAGATGGCCAGAAAAGCGGAAACACTCGAAAAGCAGAAAACCGCAGAACTGGTTGCGCTCAAACAGAAAAAAGCGGTGGCAAAAGAGTCCCTCCTCAGAAAGAACGCACAGCAGAAGCATCGTCAAGAGCTTTCAAAGTATATTTTGCCCACACAACTCGGGGATTATATTGCTCACCCTATCCCTCAAAACCATCCGCTATTCACCTATTCTGCAAAAATCGATGAATTAATGCATCGGTATCATACCAACCAGACCCGGCAGGCAAGTTACGATAAGCAGGTTCAAGAAGCCAAGGAAGCAGAACAGGACTTGCTTTACATCGCAGAGCAAGGAAGAGCGTTTTTGGAGCAGCACCCAGAGCAGTGTGAATGTCCTCTATGTCACACTCGTTTTGAAAGCTGGAATCTGCTGTATGGAGCGACGCTCAAACTTGAAAGAAGTCAGAAAGAACAGTTGGAAGAAGAAGCTCGTCAAATTCAGCAAGAGACGAAGAGTATTGATATAGCTTACCTACGGATTAGGCAGGGATGGCTGTCCGAGTACGAAAATCTGATAAAAAAGGAAGACGAGATTTGTGCGCAGTATGACAACGCGTTTCTTGTAGCAGAACAAAGAAAAAGGAGCACGGAAGAACACATCAAAGTGCTCGAACAAGAAGAACAAGACATACATCTGAATGCTACTGGATTGGGCTGGAATTGGAAACAGCCTCTTACCGTCAAAGAGGTGGAGAATGAACTCCTAGAACAAAACAAAAACTGGAAAAAGGAGGAAAACGATGTATGCACGCAAAAAGAATTGCTGGAGCAGCAGCAAAAGAATCTTCAGGTGGAAAGGCAGAGTGCTGAATGTACAGTTGATAAACTCAAAGCGTGGAGTGCAAGAATAGCGGAAGATCCACTTTGGGAAAAGAGCGTTGCTTACCTGCGAGAGCGGTCACTGGATTTCGATTGGGACAAGCGAGCGCACTCTCTACACCTTCAATCGGCTGAGGAAAACAGCAAAATCAATGAACTGCAGGCAAAAATGAATCTGATAGCAGAAATCTCGCATAGTAGCATGGAGGCTCTTGACAATGCGCGTATAAAAGCGCAAAAAGCCTTACGGAAGCAACAGAAAGTATTTTCAGAGATTGCCACCCTTGTAGAGAAACCTGAACCACAAATGGAGGATCTGAAACAGGCAAGGAAAATCTGCATCTTGGAGCAGGAATGGAAGCAAACACAAATCAACGAACTGGGTAATGTGATTCATTCGGAAGGGGTTGGTGAAAGTATCCGGAAGTACAACGAACACAAGACAAAAATTGAATCCTTGGAGCGTAAAGTGGTCACTCGGAAGCAATCTCTGCAAAAAGCTCAGGAAGCACTGGAAGCAGAAAAGAAGAACCTTTTGACTGAACTACAAAAATATTTCCAGCAACCTCTTTTTAACGAGATTTATCAGAAAATTGACCCACATCCATACATGAAAAAAGTTAGTTATGAAATCATGTATAACGATGAAAAAAACGAACCGGAGCTGTATATCAAAACACTGGCAGATGAGTGCGAGCCCTATCACCCAGAATTATTCTTTAGCACGGCACAGTTGAATACTGTTGCATTGAGTTCGTTCTTAAGCCGCGCACTTTCGCTGACTGAGATTCCCATCGGCACCATTGTGATAGATGATCCGGTTGGACATTTCGATGACATGAACATTCTTGGTTTTGCCGATTTGATGCGGAGCATCATTGAGAAAAGCCAAAAACAGATTGTAATCACAACTCATGATGAAACAGTGTATCAGATTTTTCGCCGAAAACTTCCGCCAGAGGTATATCGTTCGCGCTTCATAGATATGACAGCAGAATAAGATCAAACCACTTTACTTAGGTTGAAGTGAATTATCAACCTTTGATCAATTCCCGAACGACTATACCGGTGTAAATGCAAGAAAAGCATTAGCCGGACTGAAAGATCATGAACTGAGGTAGCCCTGTTTTTAATGCTACCCAAAGACAAAAACAGGGTGCGTCCACCCGGACGCACCCTGAAAATCCACAGACAATTACGAATTGCGATATGTACAACAGGGCGTTCCCCGTCGGGAACGCTCTGTTTCTCTTTGCTGGGGGTGTGATGAGCCTGCTCTGCCTGCCACGCGGCAAACTCCCTCTGGCCTTCCTCGCTGTTCCAGCAGGCAAGGA
>ENA-ORTB01004103-ORTB01004103.1-human-gut-metagenome-genome-assembly--contig:-NODE-4103-length-10471-cov-4.961118_pt1 | contig 10471 bp, 9 predicted proteins | sample MGYA00241905_ERZ509174 | MGnify/ENA primary metagenome ERZ509174 (study PRJEB26280, sample SAMEA2338851) | human gut metagenome | biome: human gut; feature: human-associated habitat; material: faeces...
GGTCCAGCTGTAAGGTGTCACCGCTGCCGTCAAAGTGGAGCGTCACGCCGTTTTCCTCCACCCACAGTGTGCCGTACTCGATGACGTCGTCCTGGTCGTTCACAAATTCCCATGTGGCATCCTCGCGGATGCGCAGCCAGAGGTTTTCCCCCTGATACTCCCAAAGCCCCACATAGGGGGCAATCAGTTCCTCCGGCCCGGCCACCCCGGGCACATGGAAGCTGGAGTAATCCGGCTGATAGACATAGCGCTCCTGGGGGTCCCACAGCCAGAGCATGGTGGTATTGCTCATGTCCTCATGGCCGATCTCCACCAGTACGTCGCTCTCCTCGTCCCCGTTCTGATCGTCGAAGGAGATTTGGAAGGCGCTGCTGCTGATGTCCTCGATAGTCTCGGGAAAAGCCACGCTGTCAAACAGCACCTGCTCCTCCTGATCCCGGTAGAAGGCGGCGCTGTTGGGGTCTGCGGTCACCAGCACGTCTACGCTCTCGCCGTCGTGGGTGATAGTGCCGCTGCCGACTACCACGCCGGTGGTGCGCCAGTCCTCTCCCGCGACATCGTCAGAATTGCCGCAGGCGGCAAGGCTCAGGCAGAGCGCCATGGCCAGCACAGGGATAAAAATATGTTTCCATCGATTCTTCATGGTTCTCCTTCCTTTCCATCACTCCATCATGTAGTAAACGCCCTCATCGCCCCAGACCAGAGAGTCCTCGTCAACCTCAAAGACCCGGTAAGAAACGCCGTCATACATGGTGGAGTCCGCATAATAGGTGCTTACCTCATCCATGGAGTAGGTGAAAACTCCGCAGTCCATTTCCGCAGGCTCAGCGCCGGGAGCGCGCTGGTAATAGCTCCAGTTTCCATTACCGTCGATGACGATATAGGTCTCAGCCGAGAGATCGCCGTCATAGTACCAAATGCCCTTGAATTCCGAGACATTTCGCTGGCAGAGGTCGGAATCCCAGCTCCAATAGGAGTCTGGGTCTCCGTCTAAACGGCCGTTCCAGTCGGGCACCTCGTCCTCCGAGGGATCGGGCTCGTCGTCCTCGGTGAGATGGCCGCCGTCCTCATACCAGAGGTACTCCATCCCTTCGCCGTAGTTAAAGTAGCCGTAAGCGGCGCTGTAGAGCTGGCCTTCCTCCATGGTGATGAGGCTGCCGGAATCGTCCGAGCTGCTGTAGGCATAGATAGCCTCCCACTCCGGCTCATAGCGGAGGTAGCCGTCATCCACCACTTCACCGCTGAGGTAGAGGGTCCAGTTGCCCTCGGCGTCAAACTCCATGGAGTCGTAGTCGTTGTCCGCTTCGCCCAGCCAGATACCCTCGAAGCCGCTGAAGTCGTTGACGGTGTCCTCGCTGAGGCCGCCTCCCAGGCCCTCGTTGGGGTCATCCTGCGGGGCGATTTGCCCCTCCGTATTGCCGCAGGCTGTGCACAGCAGGAAAAGCAGCAACACCAGTCCCGCCAGAAGATATGGCTTTTTTCTCTTCATGTGACATTCCTCCTCATTCTTCATCGCTCAAATACAACTGCGAAAAAATGTTTTGATAGGTCTCACCCATATCCGCCGCAGCATCGGGGGGCGCGCAGAATCCGTAAAGATAGGTACAAATGTCGGTGTCCATGACAAATACGGTCCATTCCCGGGTGTCTTCGTTCTCGCCGGCGGTATAGGTTACGATGTAAACCGGATAGCTTAAATTTTTGCTGTATTCCTCATGTTCTTCGGCGGACAACAGCTCATAGGTACCCGCATCACTTAAAGACAGGGCACAGGCTGTCAGATAATCGTCCAGCTCCTGTACATCCGGAACAAAGCAGCTTTGCTCCGCCGTATTGACCACAAGGAGTTGCCCATCCTCGGTGATGTCCTCATAGCGGTAGGTGCCGTCGTCATGGTTCTCGGAGAGCAGGTTCTGCATATTGGTAAAGGGCAGCGCGCCACCCATCAGAACCGGGATGTCGTCCCGTGAGATCACATCACCCCGGCCGTCGCCGTCCGCAGCATAGGACTCCACGATTTTCTGGTCATAGACCTCCTTGTCATAAGCGGTGTCCAGGAAAAGGGCAACGCTGAGATCCGGCGGCGCGAAAATAAGAAAGTCGCCGTTGTCAAAAAACATGGGAGAGCTGGGATCATAGTCAGGGTTGACCGGCTCACCGTCCTCACCGTAAAACTGAAGGCTGAAGCCCTCGTTCAGCTGCCCTTCCGTGTATTCCCCCAGGTCGATCTCGGTACTCTCGCCCTCCGCCAGTGTGGTCTCCAGGCGGTTCTCCCCCCAGTCCTCCTCCGAAGTGAGGCTGATGCGTATATCCGCAATGGGGTATGTGGTACGGTTTACAACGGTGATCTCCATGGGATACTGCTTCGCACCGCAGGCGGCAAGGCTCAGACAAAACAGCAGCGCTAAGGTGAACGTCAAAAAGGGTCTTCGTTGTCTCATTTCATTTTCCTCCTTCTTCCGCGGGGCTTCAGATGTCCCAACTATCCATCCAGTTTGCGCCCCAGTCAACAGCGGGATCATATGGTTCTTCGGGAATCCAGCCTGCGGGATAGATGAGGCCGTCTTCGTCGTGGTAGGCAAGGCCGTCTTCGCCGATGGTGTAATCGTTGCCCAAAAGGTAACGGTTCACGCCGTCGTAGTACCAGATATAGAAGGTGGAGTATTCGTCTTCATAAAACTCCGCGTTTTCCATATCCGTGTAGGCGTAGAAGTCGGCATTGCGGTAAAAGACACCGTCAAAATGCTGATCGTCCCCGTAGCGGCCGAAGCGTTCGGCGGAGAGGGTGAAGCTGTTGCCGTCGTCACCGGGGCAGAGGTAGGCGCGCGTCCCGTTGTCGTAAAGATAGAGGCCCATGCCCTCGCCCTCGTCGTCCATGGTGCCACTCATGGAATAGTCCGGCGAGCAGGCGATGTACTGCATGAGGGACGAGTTGATGACGATGGTCTCGCCCAGGGCATTTTGCCACATGCCGTCCCAGTTGCTTATGTCCCATTCGACGATCTCCGCCTCGTCGTCGCGGAGGAAGGTGTTTCGATGGATGGTGAGTCCGCTGCCCTCGCCGTTCCGGTTTGGCAGCAGCACGCCGTCGTCGCGCAGGAGGAAGTTGTAGAGAAGACCGTTGAAGAAGATCATCGGCCGACCGCTCGCCTCGGACAGCTCGAATTCTCCGCGCCCGCCGAGTCCCCAGCGAGTGCGGTAGGCGTAAAAGCCCTCCGTACTGTCAAAGTATAACTTCGCGGTGCCGTCGATGCTCCACATCCCGTCGAGAAATTCCATATCCATGACGGTCTCATAGCCGCTTTGCGTATCGTCAGATTCGGTGTCGCCGCAGGCGGTCAAGCCCAGGCACAATGCCAGTGCCAAGAATAGGACAAGTTGCTTTTTCATCTCTCTCCTTCCCGCAGCCGCTATGCCATTTTTTGATAAAACTCGAACTCACTGCCCCAACGCAGCGTGTCATGGTCGAGGATGGTAAATTCATAACCCACATCGTCGAACTGGGAGGAAACGGCGAGATACATCTCCTCGGAGCCATCAGGGGCCAACTCGACGGTGCCGCTGTCCACCGTGGTGGGGTCGCCGTCGCCGCCGGGACGCTCCAGCAGTTCCCAGCCGCCGTTTTCGTCAAACACAAGGATGCTGGGCGCATCCGCCTCGGCGTCCAGATACCAGGTGCCCGCCATCATCTCAAAATCGATGTCGCCGGTATTCTCGCCCGGCGCGTCGCCGGTCATCTGCGTAAAAGTGCCAAGCTCGGCCACATGCAGGGCGCCGACCTCGTCGAACCAGCTGCGGTAGGCCACGCCATCGTGCTCATTGTAGAAATAATCGTAGTCATAGTCCGGCACGAACTGGATGAAGCCGCTGGCAGTCAGCTCTTCGCCGGCGTCGTACAGCGCAAAGCGCACCTCGTCGCCCTCATCATTGTTGGCGACGATCAGCGTGCCGCCGTCCTCGCCCGTCCATGCGCCGCCGTAGATATACAGGTTCGCCATCTGTTCGCTGTCCTTGACCAGCCCCTCAAAGGAATCCGGAACGCCATATAAATTGTAGTCGCTGCCGTCATCACCATAGTCTTCGTTGCTCTCGCCGCAGGCGGCAAGACTCAGGCACAGCACCAGCGCCAAAGCAAGAGACAGATATTTATTTAAGTGTTTCATCATTTTATTCTCCTTTTTCAGATAAACGGAGTCAATGCTCCTGTTCCGCCATGGACAAGATCTCATCATGGCTCAGCTCCACATCGCCGAAGCGGACAAAAATGCCGTTGGTCACAGCGCTGTTCCATACCCTCGCATCTGCCAGCGGGCGAAACCGGATCTTGTCCAGATACGGCTTCATGTCCAGCAAAAGCCGGCTGCCGGACACAAAATCCACCTGCAAAACATGGTTGGGCAGCGGCGTGACGGCTGTAAGATACCTTCGGTTCAAGTGCGTGCCCTCCTTTCCGCAAAAATAAAAATCCACCGTACAAATATTGTACGGTGGATCGTATGGGATAACCATTAACCAAAGGTTAGGTCTTTTGTCCGAATAGCTCGGCAAGCCGCTTCCGCTTGGTTCGGGTATCGCCCTCCATATGAAGCTTGGAATAGATCTGGTTCACATACTGCTTGACGCTCCCCTCGGAGAGGTAGAGCTTTTCCGCAATCTCGCGGTTGGAAAGCCGCTGCGCCATCAGCTCCACGATCTCAAATTCCCGCGGCGTCAGCACGTCAAAGGCCGCCGGGTGGGCGCTCGCCGCGTTTCGCGCCCCTGCCGCCTCGCAAAGCGCGGTGATCTTTGCAATCAGGTCAGTTTTGAGTTCCTGTGCCAGCAGGGGCTTCAAATGCGCATAATTTTCCACGAACGGCATCACAAGGCCGTCCGGCGCGGCGCCAGAGAGGGCCTTCCCCAGCCATGCGCGGGCTTCCTCCCTCTTTCCCAGGTGTTCATAGGCTGCCGCTGTCTGGATGCGGACGTGCAGGGCTACCAGTGCGTAATGCATGGCCTCGCACACCGCCAGCAGCTGTGCGCTGTGTCCGATGACCTTGGCATAAGCGCCCTGAGCAAGATACACCTGATTTTCGATCATTTCCATCATGGGCTTGCCCGGCGCGAGCATATTGATATCGGAGAGGCGGTGCAGGGAGAAGATCTCCGGAATCTTGTCCGTTTCACCTCGCAGGGCATGGTAGTAGGCGCTGGCGGCGCTCCAGAGGTTGATCCACGAGGCGTCGTGATAGTGCAGCAGGTCCGCGTACCGCTCCTCGAAGGTGTACCGCTGCTCCACATCGGTATACAGTGAGAGCCGCCGCGACAAAAAACCGCAGCACAGCGCCATGTTGATCTGTCCGTTGTCCTTCACCTGTGCATAGGCCCGCTCCAGTTCAATGTGGGCATCCGTGAAGCGCCCCTGACAGAACAGCGCCTCGGCGCGCATGATGGTCTCTGCACCCTGCCCGTGGTGATTCGTGACCTTGTAATAATGGGGCATGCACTCGTCCATCTCCGCAAGCTCGCTTTCCATCGCTCCCGGTGCACGGTGGAACATCATCAGAACGGACGGTGAGCCGAAGGTCCAGCCGCCGCTCGACTGGATGCTGATGGCGGGGCGGGACATCTGCGCGCTGGCGCTGCGGTGCAGGCGGCTCATGGCGCTGATGTCGTTGTAGCAAAGAAAGCTCAGAATGAGATCGCATTCCCCCAGCAGATTGCCGCGCTCTTCTGCGGACAGTTCCGGATGTTCTCCGATGGCCGTCAGCAGCAGCGCTTTCAGTTCCAGCATCTTCGGGATCTGCCGCCAGGTGAACATCCGGCGCATCAGCACCAGAATGGCAAAGGGGTATGCCTTCAGCGTTTCGGCGGGGCATTTGTCCAGCGCCGTCAGCACGTCCTCCGGCTTCAGCGATGCCAGCAGGATGCCCGCATCGCTGCGGATGACCCGCAGCAGCGCAGCGTAGTCTTCGCTCCTCCGGTAGGCGGCGATGGCGTGCAGATACTGTTCGTGCTGCTCATACCAGCTGCCGAAGCGCTGCCAATACAGCCGCTGCGTTTCCGGCTCCATCGTCAGAAAGCTCCGCTCGGCGCACGCTTTCATCATATGGTGGAAGCGATAGGCCGGCCCATCCGGCAGGCGCGCGACGAAGGCGTTCTGCTCTGTGAGCCGGGAGAGGATCTGCCCCGCGTCCGCATCGCCCGTGATATACTGCGCCATCTCCACGGTAAACTCATCGGCAAGCCCCATAACCGCCAGAAACTGCCGCTGCTTTTCCGGCAGCGGATCGATCATGGCGGCGGTAAAGGTGGCGTAAATGTCGGAATGGCGGCTGGGCAGCACGCCGCGCTCGGAGAGCGTCCGCAGATTCAAATATACGGCGGAGAACCAGCCCTCGCTGGAATAGAGGAGGCTTTCGATCTGCGCATCGGAAAGCTCTGTGCCGCAGCGGTGGGCATAGACGGCCAGCTCGGTGTGGTTAAGGCGCAGCTGCTCCGTGCCGATCTGATAGACTTTTGCCCCCAGCCGCACCGCCTCCGCAGCGGGCAGGAAACGGTCCCGGCTGGCAACGATCAGATGTACATTTGCGGGCAGGCGGTTTGCCAGCATACAGAGGAACAGCGAGGCGCGCTTGTCGGTCAGCAGGTGAAAATCGTCGATGAAGAGATAGCAGGGCGTCTCATCTGCCAGCGCATGACAGAGATCGTCCACCAGCAGTCCGCCGCCCGCGGCGTCCGTGGGGCAGGGATAGTTGCGCAGAATGTCAAACCCGGCCCGGGCAAACGCCTCCTGTACGCTTTTCCAGAAGATGGCGAGGTTGTCGGAGTATACGCTGATGCGGATCATTTTCAGGGTTTCCGCCTTGGCGCGCTCCTCCAGATACCAGTTCACTGCCGTGGTCTTTCCGTAGCCCATGGGGGCGACCACCGTGGTCATGGCGCAGCGGGAGATGGGCCGCAGGCTCTCCTGCAGCCGCTCGGATATGTAAACGGTGTTCAGATTCCACTTCGCTTTTGGCATCCTGCATACCTCCGACGATGCATTCTTCCGCAGATTCCGGCGCGGCCGATCCTGCGTTTGCCTTGATTATATCATGCGGATCTGCACACGAAAAGCCCATCTTGTCCGCAAAAATGGGCACCCGTAATAACGCCCCCCGCACGGCAGCGCAGCCGCCGTCCGCTCTCGCCGCCTCTTGCAAAACGCGAAAAAGCACGGTATAATGAACGCAGGGTCATTGCATTGCTGCAGAAATGCAGCTATTTTAAGGCAAGCCAGTTAGTCTAATCTAACTCAGACGCATTTCAGACCGGTCAGATCAGGTGAACTATAAAATACTACGAAAAGGCGGTGCAACAAATGGAAGTCTTTCTCGGAATACTGATTCCCTTTCTCGGCACAACACTGGGTGCTGCCTGCGTATTCTTTATGAAAAAGTCGCTGGGCGATCTGGTTCAGCGCTCTCTTGCCGGCTTTGCCGCCGGAGTGATGGTGGCAGCCTCGATATGGAGCCTGCTGATCCCCGCCATTGCACAGTCCGATCACATGGGCAGGCTGTCTTTTCTCCCCGCGTTGGCCGGCTTTTGGGCCGGAGTGCTGTTTTTGCTCCTGCTCGACCGGCTGATCCCCCACCTCCATGTGGGCAGCGATCAGGCCGAGGGGCCGAAGAGCAAACTGGGCCGCACGACCATGATGGTGCTGGCAGTGACGCTGCACAACATTCCGGAGGGCATGGCGGTGGGCGTCATGTACGCAGGGTTTCTCGCAGGGAACACGCAGATCACGGCGGCAAGTGCACTCGCTTTGTCGCTCGGCATCGCCATTCAGAACTTTCCCGAAGGAGCGATCATCTCCATGCCGCTCCGGGCGGAAGGCGTGCGTAAGGGCAAGGCATTTGGGGGCGGTATGCTTTCCGGTGCCGTCGAGCCGATCGGCGCGGTGCTGACCATCCTCGCCGCGCAGCTTGTGATCCCGGCGCTGCCATATCTTTTAAGCTTTGCAGCCGGTGCCATGCTCTATGTTGTGGTAGAGGAGCTGATCCCCGAAATGTCCCAGGGAAAGCACTCCAACCTCGGAACAGTTTTCTTTGCTGTTGGTTTCAGCGTGATGATGACGCTGGATGTGGCGCTGGGATAGGCGCGAGGGTTCAGCAATCTTTTCCGTCACCGGCTGCACCTTGATCCTGCCGCTCCCGCAAAGCCCTGAGACCGGTACGTTTCCGAACCGAGGGAGGTTAGTTTTTGGTGCAACATTGGTGCAACGTCACAGGGCATTTTATAGCCGAAAGCAGCCTAAATTGCGCCTAATTTTTTACAGCTGCAATGGCGAAGAAAAACCCTGTAGCCATTGAAACTACAGGGTTTTTTCGTGGTACGCCCGAGCGGATTTCCCCTCTCGGGGATAAACCTCGAATCCGCGGCGCACAGCAAAAAACCTGCCTCACGGCAGGTTTTTTGTGGTACGCCCGAGCGGATTCGAACCGCTGGCCTACAGAGTCGGAGTCTGTCACTCTATCCAGCTGAGCTACGGGCGCATATTCAGCAGGAGTTATTATAGCAAAGTCCGGCCGAAAAGTAAAGCAGGATTTTCTGTTTCCATTCGGCAGAGGATATGCTATACTGAGAAAAAAGCAACCTGTATCGGAAGGACACACCCTCTATGAAGCATACACATCTGCACACCCATCTGCTCGCGCTGCTGCTGTGCTGCGCGCTGGTGCTGCCGCTGAGCGCCTGCGGCGAGGCGAAAAGCACCACGCAGCAGCGGAGTGCTGTTGTCACTTTTCCGCCTGTTTCTGCTGTGCGGCTGTGCGCAAAAAAGCGCGGAGCGCGAATTTTTTGCCATGGACACCGTCATGGATCTGACCGCCTACGGCAAGAAGGCCGACGACGGCATCAGCGCCGCCATCAGCATCATCAACAGCATGGACACGCTGCTCGACCCGGAAAACGAGCGCAGCAAGACCTATGAGATCAACCACGCCATGGGCTCGCCCGTCGTGGTCAACGAGCAGATCGCCAAGATGCTGCGCGCGGCGCTGACCGTGTACGAGCGCACAAACGGTGCGTTCGATCTGACGACTTATCCGCTGAGCAAGCTCTGGGGCTTCATCGACCAGAACTACCGCGTGCCGTCGGATGCGGAGATTGAGCGTCTGCTCCCCTGCGTGGATATGAGCAAGGTGCAGCTGGCCGCAACGGACGACAGCGCAAACTCCCTTGTCACCATGCCGGCAGACATGGCGCTGAGCTTCGGCGCAGTGGCCAAGGGCTGTGCCTCGGACTATGCCATTCAGGCGATGCGCGCCGCCGGCGTCACGAGCGGCGTTGTGTCCCTCGGCGGCAACGTGCAGACGCTCGGAAAAAAGCCGGACGGCAGCGACTGGAACATCGCCATTCAGGACCCGAATGACACCGGCAGCTATCTCGGCTATCTCACCGTGGGCGAGACGGCGGTCATCACCTCCGGCAGCTATCAGCGCTATTTCACCGAGGGCGGGCAGAAGTATCACCACATCCTCTCCCCCGCGACCGGACGCCCGGTCAACAACGGTCTGCTGGCCGTGACGATCGTGTGCGAGGACGGCACGCTGGCCGACTGCCTGTCGACCGCGATGTTCGTGCTCGGTCCGCAGGCGGCGCTCAACTACTGGCGCACCTACGGTGGGTTTGAGATGCTGCTTGTCAAGGCCGACGGTCACGTGGTGCTCACCAACGGTCTGTACGGACAATTCACCCCCAACGGCGACAGTTATGTCGTCGACTATGCGAGCTGAGAGCCATGAAACTGCAGAATCGGGAATTTTTCCGGCGCGACGTGCTTTGCGTCGCGCCGGAGCTGGTTGGGCGCATTCTGGTGCGCAGGCTGCCGGACGGCACGCTGCTGCGCGCGCGCATCACGGAGACGGAGGCCTACCGCGGCGAGCAGGACACCGCCTGCCACGCCAGCCGCGGGCGCACACGGCGCACGGAGGGGCTCTACCATGACGGCGGCACGATCTACGTCTACCTCTGCTACGGGATGCACTGGATGCTCAACATCGTGACCGGTCACGCGGACGAACCGCAGGCCGTGCTCATCCGCGCGTGCGCCGACGGTGCGGACGGACCGGGCAAGCTCACAAAGCGGCTGCAGATCGACAAGACGTTCAACGACCGCGACATCCTCACCTGCCCGGAGCTCTGGCTCGAGGACGACGGGCAGCGCTTCGCGCTCGGGACCGACACCCGCGTCGGCATCGGCTATGCCGCGCCGGAGGATCAGGCGCGGCTCTGGCGCTGGAAATGCGGCGCACAGGAGGCGACACCATGACCTACACACCGGATACCCCGCTTGAGGCGCTGACCGGCATCGGGCCGAAAAAAGTGCAGGCCTTTCAAAAGCTCGGCGTGGCGACGCTGCGCGATCTGGCCGGACTCTATCCCCGCCGCTACGAGGATCGGACGCAGTTTCGCACGATCGCGGCCGCGCAGCCCGGTGAGGCCGTGTGCA
>ENA-ORTB01004108-ORTB01004108.1-human-gut-metagenome-genome-assembly--contig:-NODE-4108-length-10462-cov-4.526280_pt1 | contig 10462 bp, 10 predicted proteins | sample MGYA00241905_ERZ509174 | MGnify/ENA primary metagenome ERZ509174 (study PRJEB26280, sample SAMEA2338851) | human gut metagenome | biome: human gut; feature: human-associated habitat; material: faeces...
CCGCTTGTGTGGAACTGAAATTCAACGACGGCAGTATGATTGCCATTGACACCATTGCCGTGGAGAACGAGGTTGCCGACAATATGTATCAGCGGTCAGAGTTGGACTGGCTGATCTACAATGCGCCGTTGGAGTACGCCGATCTGATACTGAACGGCGATCCGGAGAAGTATCTGAAAGCGGTCACGCAGTATAAGCCGTTGGATAGCTGACATGGAAACAGCCCGTAGGACGTCAAAATCCTACGGGCTGTGTTTTCAGCCATATTTTAACTGTATTATCTTCTGTAATTCACAACCTCACCTGTTTTCTCCTGGCTAATCAGCATTCCAGAAGTATCAAAAGTGTATCTGAATACATAGCTTGTGCCGCCAATTGTGAAGGAACTTGTTGCGGGAGAGAAGAATGTGGAGGTAATGCTTTCTACATCCCAAAGTAGATTTCCCGTATCACTCACAGAAAGCTTTCCACCAAGAGACCCGTTGACAGAGTAGTATTCTTGGGGTTTCCCTGCATTAGGCTCACATACCAACAACATTGCGGTGTAGTTGTCCCGTACCATAGGCGTCAGTTCATCACTGGAAATTTCCCAGATGTTATTATCAAACAGATAATTCAATACTCCGGCAATTTCATATCTACCGCCTGCACTCTGATCTTCATTAGCAAGTCTCGGAACAGCGTACGCAGACAAATAGATATTTCCGTTATATTCAATCATATCGGTAATGTAATAGTAAGAATCTTCATCGCCATAGGAGAAGGACTCTGTAATATTACCTTCGCGGTCAACCTTAACGATTTTTGCGTGCTCATTCGTCATATAGCTACCGAGCTGAACCATGTAACCATCTTCAAACCGAGCTGCATTCCAAATCCCGTAGTTACCTACTTCGGTTTTATGGAAGTAGGTTTCTTTTCCATCCACCGTATACTGGCTAAGACAGAAATATTTCAGATCACCACGGCTGATTACGGCATAGCTGCCATCAGCATTTTCCAAAACGGAAGCGATGTATTCATCGTCAAATCCGTTATTGAGCATGTGTTTCCAAACGAGATTACCATCTAAGTCGATTTTAGCCATCCATGCATGGGAAATTTGAGTACTGGACCAAGTGTCGGTTCTACCGTAGGCAATTACACCATCCGATACGATGCTATAATCTTCAATCCAAAAATCGGAAATAGAAACACTCCAAAGCAAGTTATCTCCATCGTATTTCTCGAGATAGCTCTTATCGTGCACCTCTAAGCCAAGAGATTCATCTTCTTTGTATTCCGAATGGTATTTATAGTGTACGCCTGTTTGTGTGGCACCAATAAAACCACCGGTATAATTTTTATAATTCCAAAGATTTTCAATATCCTCTGGTGTTGGATTGTCTTGAACAATCTCGTAACCACCGATATTATCGGAAGAAATACTGTTTCGAATCACTTCGGCGGTCTTAGAATAAGTGAACGACTTCGTTGTAATATCACGATACACTTCCTTAATCTCACCACGAGTAAGTCCTTCCGTAGACATACCATAGTCATTAAAGAATTGAACAGCAGCTTTATATTCCTTTGCTTCAGCAACAACCGCAAAGGAACCGAAGCAAACGGACAGGACTAAGACCATGCAGGCAGCGATTGTACCCCATCTAAACCAAATTGGCTTATTTCGAGATTTCTTTGCAACGGGAGCTGCTTCGGCAATGTGTCGATCATCAATTTCTCCAAAAATGTCTAAAAGACGTTTGTTTTTCATAACGTTATACCTTCTTTCTCCAATACAGATTTAAGTTTACCTCTTGTACGGAAAAGGGTAACTGTCACTTTGCTTTCAGAAAGGCCATATTCATCTGCAATTTCTTTTACGGGACTTATATAAAAATAACGACGAACAAATATTTTTCTTGTTTCTGCTGGGAGTTCATCAAGGAAACGGTCGAGTACATCTCTGATGACCATATTCTCAACAGTATTTACTGCATCTTGTTCAGCAGGGATGCACTCTGATAGTTCGTCGAGAATTAGTGAGGTTTGTCCCGCACCACGCTTTTCAGCAGAGAGCTTTTCCCATTTATTCAAAGATAAATTGCGAGTGATTTTTCCAAGAAACGTCTGCAATTTGCTCGGGCGTTTAGGTGGAATGGAGTTCCATGCTCGGAGATATGTATCGTTGACACATTCCTCCGAATCTTCATCGTTATGCAGAATGCTGTAGGCAATGTAGTGGCAGTATCTTCCGTATTTCTTGGAAGTTTCAGATATGGCTTGTTCGGAACGTTCCATGTAAAGCTCTATGATTTTGCTATCATCCATATCATCACACTCCTTTCGTTTGTATCAAGGCCTTTCACCCTAATACACCGGGGTTACACGCTGTTCACTACACTTTTATTGGAATTTTTTGAAAAATATTTTTGAGATAGCAGACCAGGTACTATCAACAAAAAGTCCGCTATTGTTTTTCTGCCGCAGCAGCGTGACGAGGAAATTTTCTGTGTTGGCAAACACGGAATTTTTGCTCGGCACCCCACGGCACAGGTTGAGATTTTTGCAAAGCCTCTGCAAAAATGAATGTCGTGTGCTGTGGCATTTTCGAGAAAAGGTCCGACATGGTAAAACGCAGTTTTTTCAATGTGGGTACCATTTGTGAGAAAATGATGGGGGTATCCAAAGGGGTGAAATCCCTTGGCTCTGGGTTTCCAATAGGGGTGAGCAGCAACCCTATTGGCACACGATTTTGCTTGCAAAGTCTAGTGTGTTATACCTTTGGCGACCGCTGACGCTGGAAAGGGGCTGTCCCACGCCAGACAGACACTTTTCGGCGGAAGCAGAACAGGCGGATTTTGTGGGCTGAAAGGAACACAAAACGAAGGATTTAGCATGAGCAAAATCCGCCTGTTCGTGTGTAGTTGGCATAGGAAATCTTGAAGCTGTGCGGAAAGATTTTCTGTGACAACGGGGGCGCAAGAGGTATATAAAACCCGCCGCAGCGTCTGTTCCCCTCGTTAGTGAAACCACCACGGCAGTTCCAACCATACGTTATCCAACGCCAGCCTCTCCGTGGATTTCGCTCTGCTCTCTGACAGGAAGAAATGCTCCGCTGTCTCCGTCAAAGGATGCTCTATATTGTCCTCAAATCCGAAACGGTACAACAGATATTCACGCTCTCGATTGCTGATTGCATCAAGGGCGGCGTGAAGTTCTTCGTGCGTTTCCTTTGCAATATAAATCTGTGCGGGATTGGTCATATTGGAATCGGGGACAAAGGCATGACGATCCCGATTTTCAAATTTCGTCACCTCATCCAGACTGACGATCTCGCCCATGTGCTTTGCTTCAAAGGATGTACTCTGACTTCGGATGTAGTCGATCATGGAATTGCGAATTGCCGGAGCTGCGTAAGTCAGAAATTTGTTGCCGCCATCGGGATTGAATTTCTCCACGCATCCCATCAGTCCCAGACAGCCTTCCTGCACAAGATCGTCAAAGGTAACACCGAGTGCCCGATTGACTTCTATCTGTGCGCTCCATATTTCATGCGCCGTCATTTTGATAAAACGCAGATTGTTTTCCACAAGACTGTTCAGCGCATCCATGTTCCCGTTCTGCGCCAGCGCACACAGTTTTTCGTTATCAACTGCCGTCATGTTCATCTTCTGTTGGCTTGACCGTGAGCAGTCCGATCAATGCCTGATTGAATTGTTTTAATGCTTCGGGGTCAACACCCTCCATGCCGCTGACGCTGCCCGTGATCGCTTCGGCAACCATTTCGGGCGTGATATTCGGCTTTGTCACATCCTGCCCCTTTGTCAGCTCTGCGTACATATGCTGTGCCGCTTCTTTGCTCATGGCTTGTGCGTCTGAGACATTGGAGCCGATCTCCTTCTTGATTTCTTTCAACACATTCATAAAGGTGTTCTGAATAGCAGTAAGATCAGCTTGATACATCGGCATCCTTGAAACGCTGACAGTCTTTGCGGCTTCTGTAATGGCTTCTCTATCTTCGGGATGCTGCTTTGCTTCTCCCATCAACAGCGCACTCAATGTGGCATACATCTGATTCTGTGCGGCATATCCGGCAGCAAGGGTATCATCAAAATAATGTGCGATCATATTGGTCATTGCGGCGAAGTTTTTGTTTTCCAGTAAGCGATTGACAACCTCAGCATTGACCTTTCCTGTGTAGAGATTTTTTGCCGCCTGTACCGACAAGCCGAGTTCGGCTATATCGTAATTCATGCGGTCGGGAATATCGGTAACGCCGAGCAGGAAGTCGGTGGATACCTCAAATTCCTTTGCGATCTTTTTGATATTCTCGTCACCGAGTTTGCCTGTTGCATTGCTGATAAATCTGCTGAGTGTGCTGACATCCATTCCAATTTTTGCGGCAAGCTCACTCTGCGTGATCTTACGTTCTTTCATCAAATCCTGCAAACGCTCTCTGATGTTGCCGGATAAGTATTTGCGCTCCATGCTCTGCGCCCCCTTTCCTATTGGCATCAATCTTTTGTTTTTGACTTGATATATTTTCCGCTCTTGACTCTTGCATCGGCGGGCTTCTCTGCATTTTCGGGGATAATCCATCGTCCACCCGCCCTCTGTGCGCCGGGGATGCGGTTTTCATTGCAGAGGATACCGACACGGCGGTGGGAAATGCCCCATTTTTCTGCAACCTCAAAGGTAGAAAGATATTTCATCGGTATTACCCTCCATTCCTGTACTACTTTATATTATATACCACAAGTGGAATAAAATCAATATCATAACTGTGAACAATCGCCGTCCTGCGTTTTGCATTTTTGCAAAATTGCAGGGCGGCTTTTTTGTTTTCCTGCATTTGTGCGTGATTTTTCGGTCTATAGACATTTTCTCCGTATATTCAAGCAGACGAACAAAATCGTCGAGAAAAATTTATGGAGGAATGCGATGAACATTTATGAAAGCATCAAGGCGGCAATCAGCGTAAAGCAATCCGCCGAACACTACGGGCTGAAAGTGAGCCGCAACGGCATGGCTTGCTGCCCGTTCCACAATGACAGGCATCCGAGCTTGAAGCTGAACGAGGAATATTTCTTCTGCTTCGGCTGCGGAGCCAAGGGGGATGTGATCGACTTCGTGGCAAGGCTCTTTGATCTGAGCAGCTACGAAGCGGCGCAAAGACTGGCTGCGGACTTCGGTATCAGCACCGAGCCGGGACAGCCTGTGGCAGTTCCCCACAAGTTAAAGCATCCCTATATCCGTCAGTTCCGGGAGGACGAAATGCTGTGCTTCCGGGTGCTGACGGATTATTTGCATCTGCTGGAAGATTGGAAAGTGTGGTATGCACCGAAAACGCCGGATGATGCTCTGGATGATCGCTTTGTGGAAGCCTGCCAGATGATTGATTATATCGAATATCTGGCAGATATTTTGACCGTAGGTGATCTGGAAGAACGTGTTGCCGTGGTGGACGAGCTGATGAAAAATGGCAAGATCACGTTCCTACAGGACTACACCACAAGAAAGAAAAAGGAGGATATGCGCCATGAGCGAAGAAATGATGCAGACCTCGCCCTTTGAGTGTCCGGCGTGGTTTGACGGAAAGAAAATCAATGAAACTGTATTCTGTGAAGAATTTCTCCGTGATTATCCGATGGTCACGGTGAACGATGCTTTTTTCACGGTCAATGGCAGAGTACACGATGAAAACCGCTTGAAAAAGGTCATCTATGACCGCATCAAGTATTATGTGACCAGCGGCGTTGCAAAGAAAGTCACCAATCTGCTGGATGTCATGCGTATGGAGTGCTGCACCGCAAAGCTATCTCTGTACCAAGACCGTATCCATGTGGCGAACGGCACGTACTATCTGAACGGCACATTCAGTCCCGAAAAGGATTTCTGCCGCAACCGTCTGCCCGTTGCCTATAATCCCGATGCTCCGCAACCTGTGACATGGCTGCATTTTTTATCCCAACTTTTAGAGCCGGAGGACATTCTGACCTTGCAGGAGTTTATGGGATATTGCTTTATCCCCTCCACCAAGGGACAGAAGATGCTCCTGCTGATCGGTAAGGGCGGCGAGGGGAAAAGCCGCATCGGTATCGTCCTTCGTGCGCTGCTTGGCAGCAACATGAACACAGGCAGTATCGCAAAGGTGGAGACAAGTCCCTTTGCTCGTGCAGATTTGGAACATGAACTTGTGATGCTGGACGATGATATGAAACTGGAAGCTCTCCCCCAGACCAACAACATCAAGGCGATTATCACAGCGGAGCTGCCGATGGATTTGGAGAAAAAGGGACAGCAGAGCTATCAAGGTGATTTGTATGTACGCTTCATCGGCTTGGGTAACGGTGTCCTGCAATCTCTCTATGACCGCAGCGTTGGTTTTTTCCGCAGACAGATCATCCTCTCCACCAAGGAGAAAGACCCGAACAGAAAGGACGATCCCTATATCGCTGAAAAGATGTGCGCCGAAGCGGAGGGCATCTTCCTGTGGGCGTTGGAGGGCTTGCGCCGTTTGATCGACAACGATTACAAGTTTACGGTCAGCCAGTCGGCACAGGAAAACATGGACGCTGCCGTATCGGACGGAAACAACATCATCGAGTTTTTAAGCTCCGAGGGGTATATCCGCTTCAAGGCAGATTATGAGGTCAGCTCCAAAGACCTGTACGCCGTTTACAAGCTGTGGTGTGATGATAACGCTTTGAGCAGCCTTTCCCAAAAGAGTTTCTGCTCGTTTCTCAAACAGAATGAGAGTCGGTACAACATCGAGTACACCAATAAGGTCAATATCGGCGGCGGGAGGTATGCCAGAGGATTTGTCGGCATCGAGCTTCTGCAAAGACCATTTCTGTAAAAATGATATTGACCCGAAAATACGTGTACCATCCGTACCAAGTGTACCACGGTACAGCAAGTACACTTGGTACACGTACTTTTCAGTCCGTTTCACTATTATTTTTCAATGCTGTTGGCGGATGCCCTGTTTTTGGGCATTGAAAATCAATGGTAATGAAAACAGGAAAGATTTTGACCGCAGAACAAAACCATTTCACGAAATCGTGCTTCTCTGAACAATGTATCCCGTTTACGGAACAATAGGTATTTTCTCTGTTCCAGAGCAAATCACACGGAACAGTAAAGTGGGATATGGTCATATATGGGCAGGACATCACAAGCAAAATTCTGAACGGATTTCAGAGATTGCAGATTTTCACTAATCGGTGAAGTGGGTATGCCGTAGGGCGTACCGTTTTCGCCGCATTACAAACAAAATTTATGGAGGATTTTATCAATATGAATGTACGCAACGAAATAAAGGCACAGATCATCCGTACCGGAATGACTATGCAGGAAGTTGTTGACCTGCTCTCGGACGAGTACGGATGGAGCGACAGCGTTTCCAATCTGTCCGCAAAACTACAGAGAGAAAGTATCCGATACAAGGAAGTCGTGGAGCTTGCCGATGTGCTGGGCTACGACATCGTATGGCAGAAAAGGAGGGGCAAATAATGGCAAATGCGCAGTACGCTATTTTAAGATTTGCGAAATACAAGGGACCGGAGATCAGCGGCATTGAAGCTCATAACGAGCGCACCAAGGAGAAATACGCAAGCAATCCAGACATTGACCCGTCCCGTACACACTTGAATTTCCATCTTATCAAGCCCGAAAGGAAGTACAGAGCTGAATCCGAGTGTCAGATTGCAGAAGCCGGATGCCGCACACGCTCGGACAGCGTTCGTGTGGTGGAAGCTCTCATAACCGCTACGCCGGAGTTTTTCAAGGGAAAGAAACGAGCTGAAATCCGTGAGTTCTTCAATGAAGCGTTGGAGTTCATCAAGCAGAATCAAGCTCCCGAAACGATCATATCCGCTGTGGTGCATCTGGACGAGAAATCGCCCCATATGCACCTTTGCTTTGTACCTCTGACGGAGGATAAAAGGTTGTGTGCCAAGGAGATTTTAGGGAACAAAAAGAAGCTGACACAGTGGCAGGACAAGTATTGGGAACACATGGTAAAGAAATATCCCGATCTGGAACGTGGCGAAAGTGCCAGCGAGACCGGGCGTGACCACATCCCCACAAGGGTATTCAAACAGATGGCACGTCTGAACAAGCAGCATGACAAGCTGGCAGAACTGCTCTCCGATATGAAGTTCACGAACTACAAGGAGCGTTCGGCACAGATTGCGGCGTTTCTTGAAAAGTATATCCCCGATGTTGCCGCTATGGAAACGCAGATGAAGAAATACAAAAAGTTCTTCAAAACAGCGGACGGCAAACAGAAAGCGTTGGAAAAGAAAAATGACGAGCTGACCGCCGCTCTGGAAAAGAGCGAGAAAGAAAGCACCGTCAAGAAGTTGCAGGAAATGCGGCTGCATAGCGATTATGAGCGCATCAAGGGCATTCTTGACCGCATCCCACCGGAGATCATTCGAGCATATACACATCGTGACAGCAAAACGCAGGAGGTACGCCATTATAGATAACAGAAAAAAGGATGAATGGAGCGGCTTTGCCGATTTACTTGCCAACTTAATAGAGAAATATGCGGCGGTTCTGGATATTGAAAATCTTCCGGAGCCGCTGATTTGTTTGGACAGCGAGAAAAAAGAAATTGTAAACAATTCCAAACTTTTTGAGGAATCTATTGAAAAAACGGACATTGCATGATATAATATACGTGTGATAAGTGTCCAAACCTACTCTGAGAGTGATTTCGGAGTAGGGGTTACATAACGGTGCTGCATACGGCGGCACGAATGAGGATAACGATATGAAAAAAGACAAGATAAAAGTATATATTTACACGAGAGTATCCACCACGATACAGGTGGATGGATACTCTCTGGATGCTCAGAAAGCCAGAATGAAAGCATTTGCCGAGTACAATGACTATAAGATTGTCGGTGAGTATGAGGATGCCGGTAAATCCGGTAAGTCCATCGAGGGCAGATTAGAGTTTAACCGCATGATGGAGGACATCAAATCCGGCAAGGACGGTGTTTCCTATGTGCTGGTGTTCAAGCTCTCCCGTTTCGGCAGAAATGCGGCAGATGTGCTGTCCACCTTGCAGGTTATGCAGGATTTCGGTGTCAATCTGATCTGTGTTGAGGATGGTATTGATTCCTCCAAGGATGCAGGAAAACTGATGATCTCCGTTCTGTCAGCGGTTGCCGAGATCGAGCGTGAGAATATCCGTGTTCAGACGATGGAGGGCAGAATCCAGAAAGCCCGTGAGGGCAAATGGAACGGCGGCTTTGCTCCTTATGGATATACGCTTGAAAAAGGCAAGCTGTATGTGAATGAGGAAGAAGCAGAAGCAATCCGCATCATCTTTGACAAGTACGTGCATACCGACATGGGCGCAAACGGTCTTGCCCGATACCTCGCCAATCATGGCATTGGAAAAATCCAAAGACAGAACGGCAAGAATCCTCTGTTTGATGCGGCGCTTATCCGCAGGATACTGAAAAATCCTGTTTACTGCGGCAAGATCGCCTATGGCAGACGCAGGACGGAAAAGGTGCATGGCACAAGAAACGATTACCGTCTTATTGAACAGGACAACTATCTGTTGGTCGATGGTCTGCACGAAGCACTTGTTTCCGAAGAACTCTGGCATGATGCACAGGTGAAATTGGTTGCCCAGGCAAAGAAATACGAGAAGGTCAACCATGGTAAGGATAACAAGGTGCATCTGCTGACAGGCTTGCTCAAATGCCCGATCTGCGGAGCCGGTATGTACGGCAATAAGAGTGTCAAGCACAAGGCAGACGGCACGAAGTACAAGGATTTCTACTACTACGGCTGCAAACACCGCACCATGACCCGTGGTCACAAGTGCGACTATAAGAAGCAAATCCACGAAGAACTCTTGGAAACCGCTGTCGCAGAGGTGATTACCAAGTTGGTCAGCAATCCGAAGTTTGCCGCTTTGATGCAGCAGAAAATCAGCATGAAAGTGGATACTTCCGCTATCGAACAGGAGATTGCAAACTACGAAAAACAGCTTCGCCAGAGCTATTCCATCAAGTCCCGATTGATAGAGGAAATTGATACACTTGACCCCGATGATAAACATTACATCAAACGCAAGGCAGACTTTGATGATCGTCTTTACAAGATGTATGATAAAATCGAGGATACGGAGTCTCTGCTGATTGAAGCCAGAGCAAAGAAAATGGCAATCGAAGCTGAAAAGCTGACTGCCGATAATATCTACAAAGTTTTGATTTACTTTGATAAGCTGTACGCCGTGATGGATGAACAGGAACGCCGACAGCTTATGGAGTCGCTGATCTCCGAAATCCACATCTTTGAGGAACGGAAGCCGAACGGACAATGGCTGAAATCCATCAAATTCAAGCTCCCGATCATAGAGGAAGATATGGAAATAAGTTTGGACAACGATACACAAGTTGAGACGGTTGTCTTGCTTTCCAAGGGCGAGGTCGACTCGAAAAAGATT
>ENA-ORTB01004128-ORTB01004128.1-human-gut-metagenome-genome-assembly--contig:-NODE-4128-length-10408-cov-33.184391_pt1 | contig 10408 bp, 8 predicted proteins | sample MGYA00241905_ERZ509174 | MGnify/ENA primary metagenome ERZ509174 (study PRJEB26280, sample SAMEA2338851) | human gut metagenome | biome: human gut; feature: human-associated habitat; material: faeces...
GTGCGGGCCCCCGTCAATTCCTTTGAGTTTCAACCTTGCGGTCGTACTCCCCAGGTGGATTACTTATTGTGTTAACTGCGGCACTGAAGGGGTCAATCCTCCAACACCTAGTAATCATCGTTTACGGTGTGGACTACCAGGGTATCTAATCCTGTTTGCTACCCACACTTTCGAGCCTCAGCGTCAGTTGGTGCCCAGTAGGCCGCCTTCGCCACTGGTGTTCCTCCCGATATCTACGCATTCCACCGCTACACCGGGAATTCCGCCTACCTCTGCACTACTCAAGAAAAACAGTTTTGAAAGCAGTTCATGGGTTGAGCCCATGGATTTCACTTCCAACTTGTCTTCCCGCCTGCGCTCCCTTTACACCCAGTAATTCCGGACAACGCTTGTGACCTACGTTTTACCGCGGCTGCTGGCACGTAGTTAGCCGTCACTTCCTTGTTGAGTACCGTCATTATCTTCCTCAACAACAGGAGTTTACAATCCGAAGACCTTCTTCCTCCACGCGGCGTCGCTGCATCAGGGTTTCCCCCATTGTGCAATATTCCCCACTGCTGCCTCCCGTAGGAGTCTGGGCCGTGTCTCAGTCCCAATGTGGCCGTTCAACCTCTCAGTCCGGCTACCGATCGTCGCCTTGGTGGGCCGTTACCTCACCAACTAGCTAATCGGACGCGAGGCCATCTCAAAGCGGATTGCTCCTTTTCCCTCTGCTCGATGCCGAGCCGTGGGCTTATGCGGTATTAGCAGTCGTTTCCAACTGTTGTCCCCCTCTTTGAGGCAGGTTCCTCACGCGTTACTCACCCGTTCGCCACTCGCTCGAGAAAGCAAGCTCTCTCTCGCTCGTTCGACTTGCATGTGTTAGGCGCGCCGCCAGCGTTCGTCCTGAGCCAGGATCAAACTCTTTATAAATGATATTTATCACTTAAAAGTGTTAAATCTTGTTTCGCTCAGCACGCAATCGCTTGCGTCCTGTGTGAATTACTTTGTTTGGAATTGTTTAACGTGTTTTTCCAACACGAAAATAGGTTCCGTTACAAGTTTTTCGATATTGTTCAATTTTCAAGGTCCTGTGCGCCTCAGCCTTTCGGCTGACAGCTTGTTTATTTTATCACTTTCGTGATAAGTTGTCAAGCACTTTTTTGAAGATTTTTTGAAGTTCTTGTCGAACTTTCTTATTTCTTCGCGTTTGGACGTTCGTTTTGAAGTGTTTCATTCTGTCGGACGTCCGCCTGACAGTAACGTATTTTAGCACAGGGTCCGGTAAAAAGCAAGACTTTTTTCAATATTTTTTGCGTAAAATCCTGCTTTTGACTTTTTGTCCAGTTTTTTCTTTCACTTTTGACATTTCTGCGCTCATTCTTCCAAAAGACGTCTGCGCAGCAGAACTAAAATCTTACGCTCCCGCCGGGAGATCTGTACCTGGGTGGTATGCAGCACCTTTGCGGTCTCGCTCTGGGTACGGTTGCCGTAGAACCGCAGCTGGATCAGCTGACGGTCCTGTTCCGGGAGCGCGCGGAGCACCTCTTCCAGACTGATGCGATCCGCCAGTGCTTCCTCCGGGGATTCCACCGGGATATCCAGCTGATGTTCCGCATCCTCCCGGCCCTCCGGGGTCAGACTCATGGCGGGCTGTGCCGCCTGGATGGCCATGGCCACATTCTCCACGCTCTCCCCCAGCTGCTCTGCCAGCTGGGAGAGGGTGGGCTCGGTGCCGCACAGCTTCATGGTGTGTTCCCGCGCTGCCTGCACCCGCATGCCCAGCTCTTTCAGGGAGCGGCTTACCTTGACGGTGCCGCCTTCCCGGAACAGCTTTTTGATCTCGCCCAGGATGACCGGCACGGCATAAGTGGAAAAGCACACGCCGCGCTCCGGGTCGAAGTTGTCGCAGGCTTTGACCAACCCCATACAGCCCGCACCGTAAAGATCATCGTACTCGATGCCCCGTCCGCGGAACCGCCCGGCGCAGGCATGCACCAGCCCCAGATTCTGTGTGATGAATGCTTCCCGCCGGGTCTTGTCCGATACCATATGCCTTGTCCGCCTTTCTTTTTATGTAGACGCGCGGGCAGACAGCCGCTTGATCAGCACCACCTTGGTGCCCTTGCCCGGCCGTGAGGTGACTTTGACCCGGTCCATGAAGCTTTGCATCACGGCAAAGCCCAGCCCGGAGCGCTCCTCCGGGTTGCCGGTGGTGAACAGCGGCTCCATGGCCTGTGGGACATCCGGGATGCCTACCCCCTTGTCCGTGACCGTGATGTGCACCTCCCGCTCCGGATAGACCGCCACGCAGAGGGTCACCGGGCCGATGCGGTCCGGGTAGGCGTGCACGATGCAGTTGGTCACCGCCTCGGATACGGCGGTCTTGAGGTCTGCCAGCTGGGGCACCGTGGGGTCGTACCGGGCCAGAAAGGCCGCCACGACGCTGCGGGCGTAGGCTTCGTTGATGCTGAGGGAATCAAACTGGATCTTTGTGGTGTTTTCCGCTTTCATGGGTCATTCCTCCGTTTTGGGTGCATCCGTGCACCGGATGCCGGCCAGCTGCAGCACCCGGCGCAGCTGTGCGGGCGCATGCTGGATCTGCAGGGTGGTGCCGAGGGTGCGGGCGCTGCGCTGCCGCCCCAGGATCAGCCCGATGCCGGACGAGTCCATAAAGCCTACCCCGCTGAAATCCAACACAAGGGTCTGCGGAGTGCGGCTGACCAGCGCATCGTCCAGCTGGATGCGCAGGCTCTGGGCTGCATCGTGGTCCACCTCGCCGGAAAGATACGCATACAGGACCTCGCCTGCTGCGCTGAAACGTACCGCTGCCATTGCCTTGTCCATCTCCTTTGTTCATAAAAAAATCCCGTACACATAGTCTCAGTGTACGGGATCTTCGCATGATTTTTTAGGGAAGGGTGTCGCTCAGCTGTTTTCCAGCAGGGCGGCGGCTTCCAGCGCGGCGGCTTCGCTGCCGCAGACCAGCAGACCGCGGCGGGTGTTGGCGTGGGCCAGCTCCACCGCTTCGGCCAGGGTCGCGCAGAGCTCGGCGTCAAAGTGGAACTTTGCCTTCTCGGTCAGGCGCTCGGTCAGGGCATCGTCGCCGCCGGTGGGGGTGACGAGGTAGACCTTATCAAAGGGGTTGTCGCTCATGCCGGGCATGGTGGACTTGTCCTTTTTCTGCTCCTCCGGGGTCAGGCCGGTCTCCAGTGCGGAGAAGAAAGCTTCGGCGCCCTCTTCCTCGGCCAGGCCGATGATAGCGCTCATATGGCGCACCTTGGCCATGTTGAGCACGCGCAGCAGCGCAGAGGCCTGCTGCGGGGTGCGGCAGGCGTCCAGAATGACCAGCGGGCGCTGGGAGATGACCCGGATGCTGCTGCGGTTTTCCACCGCTGCCAGACCGTCCAGAATGGCCTCGTCCGGGATGTCGAAGCCCTTGCGGCAGAGTGCCAGCGCCAGCTCCACCGCCATGGCGGCGTTCCCGGCCGCATGACGGCCCAGGAAGGCCAGCGGCACGGTGTAGCCGCCGTAGTCCACCTTGCTGGCAAACTTTTCCGCTTCCAGGAAGGTGATGTCCTCCGGGTCCGGCACCACAAGCTCACAGTCGCACTTGCCTGCGGCCACGATGAGCTCACTGAGCACCGCTTTGGGCTGCTCCGGTGCGGTGACGCAGATGGAGCCCTTGCGCATGACCCCGGCCGCCAGTGCGGCCAGACGCTCCACCGAACGGCTGACGCCGTCGGGGCCCACAGAGGTGACGGCGCACACCGGCATCTGGGGCAGAGCCTCTGCCAGACCGGCGTCCGGCAGCTCCACCACAGCCAATGCACAGCCGGCCTCGCCAAAGGCATAGGCGGCCGCTGCCAGCTCTGCGGCGTCCTGCGGCAGGGGCTCCGCCGCTGCCTGTGCCTCTGCGGCCAGGCAGAGCAGACCCTCGTCCACCGGGGCACCGTCCACACGGACGCGGACCGACAGCGGCTCACAACCGGCATGGTACAGACCGGCATGGATGCCGGCCGCACGCAGGGTGGCTGCCAGCAGGGCCGCCACGGTGGTCTTGCCCGCCGTACCGGCCACGCCCACGAACTGCACCTTCTGCGCAGAAGCCGGCAGGGCCGCGCGCAGCTGGTCGGTGGAGGCAAAGCCGTCCGGCAGGGCCTCGAAGTAAGAATTTGCCTGTTCGATGGTCATTGGTTACTCCTTGTTACAACGATGGAACAGCATCCGGCACAGGGCCATAAAGACCAGTGCGATCAGGATGCCGGCCAGCACACCGGCCGAGTCCAGCCAGACGTCGGTGACCTGACTGCTGCGGCCCGGGGAATAGATCTGGATCGTCTCGTCGGCCATGGCCGTGAGCACACCGCCCAGCATGGGCACGCTGATGTGCCGGACATACCGCCGGGTGTACACCCGCATGCAGAGCATGAGCAGAAAGCCCTCCAGCGTATACTCGCAGAAGTGGGCCATCTTGCGCACGATGTGCATGGTAAGGCGCTGGGCAAGAGCCGGGTGGCCCAGACGGCGCAGCACCGCCTGCAGCAGCTGCAGCACCCGGCCGCTGGAAACGCTGGAAACGGATGCGATCTTCATGGAATTGGAAAAGATGAACGCAATGCAGCCGATGAGGGCCAGCGTAAACACCACCCGCCCGGCGATCAGCCACGGAGACGGGTGCTGTTCCTTTTTGATCAAATTGCTCACAGCATTAACCCAGAGCCTGGATGCTCTGCTCGATGTTGGCCAGCTTGTCCTGGCTCTTGGCGTACTTGGCGCGGATATCCTCCACCAGAGCCGCCGGGGCACGCTCCACGAACTTGGGGTTGTTCAGCTGGTTGCCGAACATGGCTAGTTCCTTTTCGGCCTTGGCCTTTTCCTTGTTCAGGCGGGCCAGCTCCTTGTCACGGTCGATCAGCTCCATCATGGGGATGAAGCCGCGGGCGGCGTGGGTGGACACCTGCACCATGCCGTCGGTGCTGCCCTCGTACTTCTCGGTAAAGGTCACATCGGTGGCAAAGGCAAACTTGGCCAGATAGACCTGTGCGTTCTGGAACGGAGCGGCGTCGGCGGTCTCGATGATCATGCTGGTCTTTTTGGCCGGGTGGACATTCATCTCGGTGCGCATGGTACGCACGGCCTTGATGTAGTCCATGACCTTTTCAAAGGCTTCCTCTTCGTCGGCCCAGTTGTGAGCTTCATCGAAGGTGGGCCAGCTCTGGGTCATGATGGTCTCGGCAGAGCCGGGCAGAGCCTGATACAGCTCCTCGGTGATGAAGGGCATGAAGGGATGCAGCAGCTTGAGGGCCTTGTCCAGCACATACACCAGCACGCGGCGTGCGGTGTCGGCCTGCTCGGCGTCGCCAGAGTTCAGGCGGGGCTTTGCGATCTCGATGAACCAGTCGCAGTAGACATCCCAGATGAAGCTGTTGATCTTGGCAGCGGCCAGACCCATCTCGTAGTGGTCGAGGTTGTCGGTCATGGCACCGGCCACCTGATTCAGCTTGGTCAGCACCCACTTGTCGCTCATGTCCAGCTTGTCCTCGCTGGGCAGGCCCGGCTCAAAGTCCTCGGGCAGGTTCATCAGCACAAAGCGGGTGGCGTTCCACAGCTTATTGGCAAAGTTGCGGGCAGCCTCCACCTTCTTTTCGATATAGCGCATGTCGTTGCCGGGGGTGGAACCATCCACCAGCATGAAGCGCAGGGCGTCGGCACCGTACTGGGCAATGACTTCCAACGGGTCGATGCCGTTGCCCAGGCTCTTGGACATCTTGCGGCCCTGGCTGTCGCGGACGATGCCGTGGATGCACACGGTGCTGAAGGGTGCCTTGCCGGTGTAAGCAAGACCGGAGAAGATCATGCGGCTGACCCAGAAGCCGATGATATCGTAGCCGGTGACGAGGGTGTTGGTGGGGTAGAAATACTTCAGGTCCTCGCTGTCCTCGTTGGGCCAGCCCAGGGTGCTGAAGGGCCACAGGGCCGAGCTGAACCAGGTGTCCAGCGTGTCGGGGTCCTGGGTGAGCTTGCTGCCGCCGCACTTGGGGCAGGTGCAGGGTTCGGTCTTGGCCACGACGGTCTCGCCGCAGTCATCGCAGTACCAGGCCGGGATCTGATGGCCCCACCACAGCTGACGGCTGATGCACCAGTCGCGGGTGCCCTTCATCCAGTTCATATAGTTCTTGGTGAAGCGCTCGGGCACGAACTTGATCTCGCCCTTTTCCACACTCTCGATGGCGGGCTTTGCCAGCGGCTCCATCTTCACGAACCACTGCTTGGACACCATGGGCTCGATGGTGGAGTGGCAGCGGTAGCAGGTACCGACTTCGTGCTTCAGGGGCTCGATCTCCTTCAGGAAGCCGCCCTCTTTCAGGTCGGCCAGGATGGCCTTGCGGGCCTCCAGGGTGGTCATACCGGCATACTTGCCGCAGTCCAGCACCTCGGGCTCGTTGATGGTGTTCTTGCCGGAGGCGAACAGGGCATCGGCGGCAGCCTTGTCGGCAGCGCCGGTCATGTGGCCGTCGTAGGTGAACACGCGCACGATGGGCAGGTCATGGCGCAGGCCGACCTCAAAGTCGTTGGGGTCGTGGGCCGGGGTGATCTTCACGACACCGGTGCCCTTGGTCATGTCGGCGTGCTCGTCGCAGACGATGGGGATCTCCTTGTTCAGCAGGGGCAGCACCACATGGCAGCCGTGGAGATGGGCGTACCGGGGGTCATCGCCGTTGATGGCCACAGCGGTATCGCCCAGCATGGTCTCCGGGCGGGTGGTGGCCAGCTCCAGCATCTCGCCGGTCTCCTTGACCGGGTACAACAGGTGCCAGAAGCTGCCGTCCTTTTCCTCGTACTCCACCTCGGCATCCGAGATGGAGGTGTTGCAGTGCGGGCACCAGTTGACCATGCGGTTGCCGCGGTAGATCAGGCCCTGGTCGTACAGGCGCACAAACACTTCCTTGACGGCCTCGGAGCAGCCCTCGTCCATGGTAAACCGCTCACGGTCCCAGTCGCAGCTGCTGCCCAGCTTTTTCAGCTGGCTGACGATGCGGTTGCCGAACTTGGTCTTCCAGGCCCAGGCGCGCTCCAGGAAGCCGTCGCGGCCCACCATCTCCTTGGTCAGGCCCTCGGCACGCATGGCCTCCACGACCTTGGCCTCGGTGGCGATGGATGCGTGGTCTGTGCCGGGCACCCACAGGGCTGCGTAGCCCTGCATCCGCTTGGTGCGGATGAGCACGTCCTGCATGGTGTTATCCAGTGCATGACCCATGTGCAGCTGGCCGGTGACGTTCGGCGGCGGCATCACGATGGTGTAGGGTTTCTTGTCGGGGTCTGCTTCCGTGTGGAAGTAGCCGCCGTCCAGCCAGAACTGGTAGATGCGGTCTTCCACCTGACTGGGATCGTACTGTTTTGCGAGTTCTTTCATCCGAATCTCCTCCCAAACTGTTTGTGAAGTGGGACGAAAAAAGCCGCCCCACGGAACGTTCCATGGGACGGCTGTAATTTTTATTACACCGCGGTACCACCCAAATTGCACAAAAAGCGTCTGGCTTTTTTGTGCCCCTTGATGCCCCGATAACGTAGGGCAGCCCCGGAGGCGACTACTGGATTCCCCGCCCCTGCTCAAAAGCGACAGCACACCGCTGCGTCCTTACCGGCTTTCACCTGCCCCGGCTCTCTGGAAAGCTGCCCGCGATGCGCACTCTTTTTCATTGCATTTACACAAAGAATATAGCCGTTTTTGTGCGTTTTGTCAATCTCTTTTTTCAAAAAAGGCAGTGTCAGCCTTTCAGGCGGGCCTTCAGCATCTGGGCCTTGCGGTAGACTTCGGGCGAAAGCAGGAACAGCCCGTCAGGACTCCTGCAACACCTCGGTGCGGAGCTGCGCGATGAGCCGCTCCATCAGAGCCACCCGGTTGAAGGGGGTCATCAGATAAAAGCCGTCCGCGTAGGGCAGGGCTTTCCGGGCCATCTCCAGCGAGATGGCAAGGCCCAGTTCCTCGCCCCCGGCCCGATCCAGCCCGGCGAACTTCTGAATGATCTCCTCGTCCACATGGATGCCGTTGATCTCGTTTTCCATAAAGATGGCGTTCCGCTGGCTGACCACCGGCATGATGCCCGCCAAGATCTTGGCCCGGCTGCCCAGCGTCTCCCGCGTGCGGCGGAGGTTCTCCACCGCCTGTTCGGACAGCACCGGCTGGGTCAGGAAGCCGGACATCCCGTTTTCCAGCTTTTCGCCCGCCCGGCGCAGCTCCACATCAAAGTTGCGGGCGTTCAGGTTCAACGCCCCGAAGACCGTCATCGGGGTGGGCATCTCCCGGTCCTCTCCGGCCAGCGAGACGATGTACTGAGCCAGTTTGCGGGAGTTGAACTGGTAGACGTTCTTCACCTCGTCCCGCTCAGCGGTGGGGATGGGGTCCCCCGTGATGGCCAGCACCTCCCGCACGCCCTCGGCGTACAGGCCCAGCAGCAGCGCCTTGGTGGCGTTCAGGTTGCGGTCCCGGCAGGTCATGTGGGGCAGGGTGCACATTCCCAGCTCCCGGTGGACCCGGCACGCCACAAGGGAGGAATCCATCCGCGCCTGCGCAATGGGGCAGTCGGCGATGGTCAGCAGGTCGGCCCCTGCCGCCTGCAATTTTCGCGCTCCCTCCAGATAACCGGTCAGGTCGGCGTTGCGGGGGGAGTCCAGCTCAATGGCAATGACCTTTTCCCCTGCGTTCAGCTTGCGCAGAAAAGCATCCTCGTTTTCCACCGTCTGTTCTTTCACGGTGGAAAACTCTTCTGCCGGAATCGTTTTTTTCACCACGGGCAGGCGGTCCAGCTCCGCCCGCAGTGCGGCAATGTGGGCAGGGGTGGTGCCGCAGCAGCCGCCCAGGATCTGAACCGTGCCCTCGGCGGCCAGACGGCCCAGCTCCCCTGCAAAATATTCCGGCCTGCCCTGATACTTCACCTGCGTCCGGGTGACAACGGGATAACCCGCGTTGGGCATGACCGACAGGGGCAGCGTGCCCCCCAGCTGCTTTGCCAGTGTGCGCATGGCACCGGGTGCCGACACGCAGTTCAGGCCCACGGCATCCACGATGCCGCTTTCCTGCATCCGCCGGGCAAGGTCTTTGCAGTACATGCCCTCCCGGGTGTAGCCGTCGGGCAGGACCGCAAAGGACACCAGCACAAAGGCATCCGGCACGGTCTCCTTGATTTTTTTTGCCGCTTCGGCCACACCGGCATCGCTGCTCAGCGTCTCAAACAAAAAGTTCTTTGCACCCAATGCGGCAAACCGCTCGGCAAGGGCCGTATAGATCTGTGCCGCCGGGAGTGCCTCGGTGTCCGGGGCCGGGCCAAGATCGGCAAACACGGCAGCGCTGGTCTTTGCAGCGGCCTGTGCAGCCAGTTTCCAGCCTTCGTCCGCCATGGCCTCCCACATGGGGTTCTGCGCTGCTGCCATGCGCGGCAGGCCGAAGGTGTTGGTCTTGATAGCATCGGCACCCGCTTCCAGATACGCGCGGTGCACGGTCAAAATGCCGTCCGGGTCCAGCAGGTTTGCCTGCTCACATTCCTGCCCGGGCTTTGCCTTATAATATGTACCCATGCCGCCATCGAACAGCAGCGGGCGCTTTTTTAAAATTTCACGCACATCCTTCATGAGGGAGTTCTCCTTTTTCCTACAAAAACGCTTGGCTTTCAGTTTAATGCACAAATGCCGTCCGGTCAAGCGTTTTTTCACGGCGGCGCTTGCAGGAACGCAAAATTTGTGCTATCCTATGCATACTTTATAAAGTGGGGAGGTGTGTGCCATGCGCCATGCCGGAACGCAAACGCTTGAGACCGACCGGCTTTTCCTGCGCCAGCTTCTGCCCGAGGATGCCGAACAGATGTATACGAACTGGGCATCCGACCCGGAAGTGACCCGCTTTCTGCGGTGGGAGCCGCACAAAAACGCGCTGGAGACCGTAGGTCTGCTGGCGGCATGGGCCACCCTTTACCCGAACCCGGACTACTACCAGTGGGCCATTGTGGAAAAGGCTTCCGGGCAGGTGTTTGGCAGCATCAGCATCTTCAATGCTCTGCTCGGTGACCCGGCACAGAAAGCGCTCTGGCCGCAACAGGACTGCACAGACGGCATCTGGGAAGCAGGCTACTGCATCGGGAAGCACTGGTGGAACCATGGTTTTGCAACCGAAGCTTTAAAAGCAGCAGTAAACTACTGGTTTGAGAATACAGACGGCGGCTGGCTCACCTGCTGCCACGCAAAAGAGAACCCTGCCAGCGGCCGGGTGATGGAAAAAGCAGGCTTTCTCTACCACCACGATGCCATTGATCATAAATTTGACGGCACACCGGTGGAGTGCAGAAGCTATCTGCTGACAAGAGAACGATATAACAGAAAGGACTTACTTTGAGCGAACTTTACGATATTTTGGTAGAAACACCCCCGACGA
>ENA-ORTB01004130-ORTB01004130.1-human-gut-metagenome-genome-assembly--contig:-NODE-4130-length-10406-cov-3.013429_pt1 | contig 10406 bp, 10 predicted proteins | sample MGYA00241905_ERZ509174 | MGnify/ENA primary metagenome ERZ509174 (study PRJEB26280, sample SAMEA2338851) | human gut metagenome | biome: human gut; feature: human-associated habitat; material: faeces...
CCGGGCGCCGACAGCACCGACGAGCGCCTGAACTCCATCGATCAGGCCGTTTCCGAGGGCGCGAAGGAGCTGCAAAGTGCCAAGGACGGCTTAACCCTGCTCAAGCGTCAGCTGAATGACCTTATGGGGCGTGAAATTGATGAGGAGCTTATCATCACACCCCCTGAGCTGACACGCACCATCGAAACCGCTCCTGCCTATAGTGAGGAGCTTTTGAAAACCGCCACCGATAAAAATTATAAGCTGAAAACCCTCCGCAGGGATAAGCAGCAGGCGGAAGCGGATTCCAAGAAGAATGACAGATATGACGGACAGCTGAAGGCAAGCAGGGTGGATATGCAGCTTGCGGATGTTTCCACTGAGGAGGAAAAGGTCAATATCGCCAACGATTTAAAGAAGAAGCTGGATGCCATCAATACCGCCGCGGCAGAATATCAGAATAAAAAGGATGCCAACAGCAAGGCAAAAATCGAATGGGAGCAGCAGCAGAAATCCGCAAAGCTGGGGCTTGTTTCCGCAGTCGAATTGCAGGCACTCGAGCTGCAGTATGAGCAGACCGAAATGGAGCTTTCCGCCGCAGCCTATGCCTACGATCTGGCGTGGGAGGAATATAATATGCTCATGAACGGCACCACCCTTGATATCTACGATGTTTATAAATCAAAGCTGAGCTGAAAAAAACAATACGAAGGGAGAAAAGCAGGATGAAGATTATTGATTTGACACAGCTGATTACAGCGTCCATGCCCGTCTATTCGGGTACGGAGCCGCCGCATTTAACGGTAGCCAATACCTATGAAACGGATGGCTTCCGCGAAACATTGCTCTCCTTCTTTTCCCATACAGGCACCCACATGGATGCTCCCTTTCATCTCTTTGGAGATAGAACAAAGCTGAATGAAATGCCTGCGGCGCAGTTTGTCGGCAAGGCGCTTGTCATCCCCTGCATGCAGTATGGTGCAGGCGAGGAAATCGGCATGGAAGCCCTTGCTCCCGTCCGTCAGCTTGCGGATGAGACGGATTTTCTTCTTTTCCATACCGGCTGGAGCCAATATTGGGGCAAAGCGGAATATTTCGGGGACTATCCCGTTCCCTCTCAGGAGGTCTGCCGCTATGCGCTGGAAAGCGGCAAAAAGGGGCTTGGCTTCGATACCATCGGCATTGATCCCATCGCAGATGAAGGGCTGACACGCCATCGTCTGCTTTTGTCCCAAAGAGATATCGTGATTATCGAAAACCTCACGAATCTGGATAAAATCGGGGAAGGTCTGTTTCTCTTTGCAGCCTTGCCCTTGAAATATGAAAACGCGGATGGTGCGCCTGTGCGTGCCGTTGCCATGCTAGAGGAAGAATAACGCAAATTTTCCCCCTTCCCTACATATCCTTTAAATAGCAAAGGAGGCGGTAGGATGAAGGGGATTTTTTTGCGAAGGGAATGGGTGAGCCTTGTCTGCTGTTTCTGCATCATTGGGGGCTGCCTCGTGCATACTGCGCTTGGGAAGGAAACCAAAGCCCTCTTTCCCATGATGGGCGTGCGGGTGGTTCTGGATGCAGGGCATGGCGGTTGGGACCCCGGCAAAACAGGCACAGGCGGCGAGAATGAAAAAATACTGAACCTCGCAGTCACAGAAAAGCTGACGGAATATCTTGAGCAGGGCGGTGCGGAGGTCATTCTCACCCGTAATGCGGATACGGCACTGGGCGGCAGTAAGCACGCGGATATGGCGGAGCGGCAGCGCATTGCCAATGAAACAGGCGCGGATATCCTCGTCAGCATCCATCAAAATGCCTTCCCCTCTGCGAAGGCAAAGGGAGCGCAGGTGTTTTATCATAAAAGCAGTGAAAAGGGCAAAATCCTTGCGGAATGTGTGCAGGAAAGCCTGAAAAGCCGCGTGGATGGCAGCAATCGGCGTATGGCAAAGGAAAATAAGGAGTATTATATCCTCCGCACCACCCAAATCCCTGCCGTTATCGTGGAGTGCGGCTTTCTTTCCAACGCCGAGGAGGAAAAGCTGCTCAATGATACCGCCTATCAGGAACGGCTTGCATGGGCGGTTTATTGCGGCATCCTTGACTATTTTGAAAAAATCAGTATCATTTAAAGAAAAGAAGGTGTCGACGAAGTCGACACCTAAGTCGAAATCAGGATTTCGACTTGTTAAAACAGAAGAATAAACAGACGAGTTCCATCGGCTGAAGCCTTGAAACTCGCTGTTTTCCTCGCCGGAAGTAAATTCCGACTGCGGATTCCGGTCGGGAAACGCTTCGTTTCCCAAACCTTTCCGCGGTATCAGAAGGATTTTGTTTATGGGGGGAATAACTTCTGCATCGGAAAAAGAAAGGATGTATCTATGGAACATACATTTGAAGCATTGGGACTGCGTGCAGCTTTGGTCACCGCGTTGGCAGAGCAGGGCATCACAACCCCAACGGAAATCCAACAGAAAATGATTCCCGAAATTTTATCCGGCAAGGATGTCATCGGTCGTTCCGAAACAGGCTCCGGCAAGACCTTGGCATATCTTTTGCCCATTTTTGAAAAGCTGGATATGAATATCCGCGGCACGCAGGCGATTATCCTCACCCCCACCCATGAGCTGGCGGCGCAGGTCTATCATCAGGCGGAGCTTTTGCAGGAGAATGCGGGCATCGCGGCAGGCTGTGTCCTTCTCATCGGTGCGGCAGGCATCGGCAGACAGCTGGAAAAGCTGAAAGCAAAGCCGCGTATCGTGGTCGGCTCTGTCGGGCGTATTCTGGATTTGATTCGTAAGAAAAAAATACAGGCACATCTCGTCAGAACCATCGTTCTGGATGAGGGCGACCGCCTTATGGATGACGGCAACGTGGAGGATGTTGCCGCTGTCATCAAAACAACCCTGAAGGAGCGGCAGATTGTTCTGCTTTCTGCCTCTGTCAGCGGCGAAGCCAAGGCAAAAGCCGCAGCCATGATGAAGGCAGATGCGGTTGATTTGGAAGCCAAAAGCGGCGGCATTGTCCCCAAGGGCATCCATCATTATTATATCCTCTCCGCGCACAGAGAAAAATTCGCCAATCTCCGTAAAATTCTCGCAGGCGAAAAGCCGGAGAAGTGCATGGTTTTCCTCAATAACCCCGAAAATATCGAGGTCACTGTGGATAAGCTGAATTATCACGGCATCAAGGCGGCAGGCATCTATGGGCAGGCAAGCAAGCAGGAGCGCAAAAACGCCATGGATGGCTTCCGTGAAGGGCGTATCCATGTCCTCGTTGCCTCCGATATCGGCTCCCGCGGTCTGGATATCGAGGGTGTTACGCATATCATCAATCTGGATGTCCCCGAAGAACCCACGCATTATCTCCATCGTGCAGGCCGCTGCGGCAGAAAAGGCATGGAAGGCACTGCCATCACCATTGTCACCCCCTATGAACGCAAGTGGATTCACCGCTACGAAAAAACATGGGGTCTGCAATTTGAGCAGAAGGAAATGTCCTTCGGCAAGCTGGTCGATAGCCAAAAAACAAAAAAAGACATCATCAAGCCGATGAAAGCGAAAAAGCCTGTCATTGAGGATAAATGGGTAGAGGGTGACGGCTGGGGCGGATTTGACGATTTAGAGGATTTCGGTGAATTTGTCATTGAAACCGGCGGCGCACCAAAAAAATCCAAAAAGAAAAAAGCGAAGGAACAGCCTTTCTCTATGGCAAAAACGCCCAAAAAGCAGGGCAAAAAGGGCAAAAAAACAAAGCAGGCGGACGATAGTCTGGGCTTCTTTGCCAGAAAAGCGAAAAAACTTGCGGAAAAAGAGGCAAACCGTCAAAAAAGTCAGAAAAAGTAATTGTCCAAAACGCGATTTTCGGTTATCATATATACAATCAATACTTCCGTGCTTCAACGGAAAATCATAACTTTTAAGGAGGATTCAAGAATGAGCGATACTTGCGGATGTGGCTGCGGTCACGATCATGACGATCATGTACACGAAGAAATGGAAATGGAAACTTTAACCCTCACTCTGGATGATGATACAGAAATGGAATGTGGCATCCTTGGTGTGTTTGCGGTGGATGGCATTGCCGATAAGGAATATATCGCATTGCTGCCCCTGGAAGATGAAACCGTTCTCCTGTATGAATATAAGGAAAACGAGGACGGCATCGAGCTTCTCAATATCGAAAGCGATGACGATTTTGAAAAGGTATCCAATACATTCTATGATCTGTTCGATGACGAAGACGAATAATAGAAATGCAAGGGAACAGGGATAGAACACTATCCCTGTTTTTTGTGTTTTATAGTTGGAAAAGATTGGAGAGAAGAGCATGAAAGGAAAAAGAATAGCGGCATTTGCTCTGGCGTTGGTGCTTGGCGCTTCGGCGGCACAGCCTGCCCTTGCGGCAGATTGGCAGAGCAAAAATCCTCTGATTGCCCATGCCTTGGGGGAGGCAGACGGCAAAATCGAAACCAATTCCAAAGAAGCCTTCCTGACCTCTTGGCAGAATGGCTTCCGCGCCGTAGAGGCGGATTTTACCTATACCTCAGACGGTACCCTCGTCGTGCGGCACGATTTTGAAAAGGACGGCTCCTATTATCGTCTGGAAATCAAGCCGAGCGGCTCTCTGGTGATGGATACCAAAACCTTCACCTCGACCCCTGCGGTCTATGAGCAGACCCCCATGACAGCGGTGGATTTGCTCTATCTCATGCAGGAATACCCCGATATGTACCTCATAACGGATACCAAAACCACCGATAAGGCGCAGGTGCAGCGGCAGTTCCGCGATCTGGTGAATATCGCCAATAATATCGGCTCGCCCGAAATTCTGAGCCGCATCATTCCGCAGCTGTACAATAAAGAAATGCTCAGCTGGATCAAGGAAATCTATCCCTTTGAAAACTGGATTTTCACCCTGTATCTTTATGCAAATCCCAATTATGGCGATATCGCGAATTTCTGTGCCGCAAATGGCATTGATACCGTCACCCTGCATATCGACCGTGCAAAGAAGGAAAATATCTCCAAGCTGAAGGCAAAGGGGCTCAAGGTCTATGCCCATACTGTCAATCGCTACCGCATCTTTGAGGATGCTCTTGCCGCAGGCGTGGACGGCATTTATACCGACCGTATCAAACCCTATGAGCTTTCCTGGGTTGGGCTTACGAATAGTATCCGGACCACAGAGCAAACCGTTACCGTAAAAGGGAAAGAAGCGAAGCTGACCACCCTCGCAATCTTCGGCACGCCCTATGCCCCTCTGCGGCAGATGGCACAGCTTGGCAAAAGGTTTTCCGCTGAATATAAAAAGGATGCAGGCACGCTCAATCTCACCGTCGGCAAAACCCTTACCACCATGGGAAATGAAATGCTCATGGATCACAGCGGACACCTTGTCACCAAAAAAGCCGATTTCAAGCTTCTCATCGGCGGCAAGGAAAGCGGCATCCAATGCTTCTATGTGGATGGCGAGGTTTATGCCCCCGTGGAGCAGATTCTCGCGCTGCTACAGTAAAATCTAAAATCCCCTTGGCTCAGGCGTTCGTGCCTGAGCTGTTTTTTTGCAGAAATCACATCTTAAAGGAATCTTAATTGTTTTTTGTCGAAAACTCCTTTAAAATAAAGAAAATTGCTTGTAACACAACAAAAAGGAGGGGCATACCTTGCGCGAAAACAGAGAGGCACACACATCGAAGCGAAAAAAACGCCCAACGGCGAAAAAATATGCGAAGCAGAGCATGACAAGGGAGGAGCACAGAAAGCACCTGAAACGCCTGTATCTCAAGACCCTTCTGATTACTTTGGCTGTCTGTCTTGCGCTGCTTGGTGCGGCTTATGGTGTATTTTTATACATGATTGGCGGCTTAGATCGTACCGAGGTGGATGAGGATAATCTTTCCGTCAATGAAAGCGTGAATGAAAAGGTCATCAATATTGCCCTTTATGGCGTAGATTCCCGCAATCATGATTATAACGGCCGCTCCGATGTTGTCATGGTTGCCTCTGTCAATACCAAAACAGGGCAGGTTAAGCTGGTTTCCATCGCAAGGGATACCTATGTTGCCATCCCCGGCTACAATAACACCCGCATCAACCATGCCTTTTCCTATGGCGGGCCTGAGCTTGCCATCCGCACCCTCAATGAAAATTTCGGCTTGGATGTCACCGATTACGTCGCCGTCAATTTCGATTCCCTCGCAGAGGTGATTGATGCCATGGGCGGTGTCGAGGTGGATGTCACCGAAGCGGAGCGTCGGCAGATTAACGCCTATCTTCTGTCGGGCGAGCCTCTTTACGAAACAGGCTATATCACCCTGAACGGGCCGCAGGCGGTCAGCTATTCCCGTATCCGCAAGATTGATAATGATGATATGCGTACCTCCCGCCAGAGAGAGGTTCTTGCGTCCCTCTTTGAAAAGGCGAAGGAGATTAACCCTCTGGAATACCCCTCCTATGTGCGGAAGTTCGCCCCTATGGTGCAGACCTCCCTCAGCAATGATGAGCTTCTGAAATTGGCCTCCGTCGGTCTGAAGGGCAGCTCTCTTACGCTGGATCAGGCGGCGTTCCCCAATGAGTATATCCACGCCGAAGGGCAGACGATTGGCGGCGCATGGTATTATGTCTATGACTTGGCGCAGGCAAAGGATATGCTTCATGAATATTTGTATCAGGATATTCCCTTTGCACAATATGCTTCCTCCGGGGACGAAGAAAAAGATTAAAAAAATTTAAAAAAATAGTTGACAAATATTTTTTACGGGGTATAATGGGGTACAAGTTCAAAAAACAAAGGCAATGAAAAGAAGAGTACAGCCTGAAAGATTTTACAGAGAACCTCCGGTAGCTGCGAAGGAGGAAATGCGGAAGGGTTGGAAGATGGTCTTGGAGCCGCGCACCGAGAGGGTTTCCCTTTAGGCTGCGACGGGAGCGCCCGTGACAGCGCCGGAGTATCGGCAAATGCCCGTACTTGTTAAGGCAGTAATCGTGAGGTTGCTGTGAATTAGGGTGGTAACACGAAGCATATTATGCTCTCGTCCCTTTGACTGAGTGGTCAAACGGGAGGAGAGCTTTTTATTTTGCGTATAAAGAAAAGGTGGTTTGGGAAATGTCTGAAAAAGAAACGATGATTCGCTTAGGGTATCAAAAAGCGGTTCCGCACCAAGGCGGGCGAGCTGGAGGTACTCCATGGCGTAAGCGCAGATATTAAAAAAGGAGAGGTGTTCGGCATCATCGGGCTGAGCGGTGCCGGCAAAAGCACGCTGGTTCGCTGCATCAACCTTCTGGAACGCCCCACAGCCGGTAAGGTTTGGCTCGATGGCGTGGAGCTGACCGCCCTTGGCGATAAGGAATTGAGAGAGCAGCGCAGACACATGGGTATGATTTTCCAACAGTTCCATCTGCTGATGCAGAGAACGGCACTGGATAATGTCTGCTTCCCGATGGAAATTTCCGGTGTGCCGAAGGCAAAGGCAAAGGAAAGAGCCAAGGAGCTTCTGGATTTGGTTGGTCTGGCAGATAGAATGGAATCCTATCCGGCGCAGCTTTCCGGTGGGCAGAAGCAGAGAGTTGCCATTGCAAGAGCCTTGGCAACCGAGCCGAAGGTGCTGCTTTGTGATGAAGCCACCTCCGCACTGGACCCGAATACAACCGCAGGTGTTCTTTCCTTGTTAAAGGATATCAACACCAGATTGGGCATTACCATCGTGGTTATCACCCATGAAATGAGCGTCATTCAGGAAATCTGTGATAGAGTTGCCATCATTGATGGCGGTCTGATTGCCGAGGAGGGCGGCGTGGAGGAAATCTTCCGTGCCCCCAAAACAAAAATCGGGCAGGAGCTGGTTATGCACGAGGGTACAAACCGAGAGGCATATACAGGCAAGTTGCCGTATTCCTATCGTCTGGTATTCAAGGGCGGCAGTGAAAATGAGCCTGTTCTGGGGCAGATGATGATTGAGCTGAAGAATGTCGTAAATATTCTGGCGGCAAATACAAGAACGATTGAAAATCAAGCCTTTGGTCAAATGCTGGTGCAGTTCCCCGAGGAAAAGGAAATTCGTCAGAAAATGATTCAATATCTCACAGACAGAGGCGTAGAAGTAGAGGAGGTAGAATATGTTTAAGGAAGGTATGCTTGCTCTGGTCGGGCAAGGCTTTATAGAAACCATTTATATGACAGTCATCTCTACAGCTCTGGCGTATATCATCGGCTTGCCGTTGGGCTTGGTTCTGGTTGTGACCGATAAGGATGGAATTCATCCGATTCCCTGGCTGAACAGCCTTCTGGGAATGATTATCAACTTCTTCCGTTCCATTCCCTTCCTGATTCTCCTGATTGCGCTGATGCCCTTCACAAAAATGGTGGTCGGCACAGTAATCGGCTCCAAGGCGGCGATTGTCGGTCTTTGGATTGCAGCCGCACCCTTCATCGCAAGAATGGTAGAATCCTCTTTGAAGGAAGTGGAAATCGGCGTTGTTGAGGCGGCACAGTCCATGGGTGCTTCCCCGTTTCAGATTATGACGAAGGTACTTCTGCCCGAGGCAAAGCCCTCTCTCTTGGTCGGTGCGGCAATCAGCATTACCACCATTTTGGGCTATTCCGCAATGGCAGGTATCGTCGGCGCAGGCGGCTTGGGTGCCATTGCCATCAACTATGGCTATTATAGAAAGCAGTCCGATATCATGTATGTCATGGTAATCCTCATGGCAATCATCGTATTAGTATTTCAGGAGCTTGGCATGCGTATTTCCAAGCACACAGACAGAAGACTGTAAGCCTGTTTTTTAGGCTTCACATAAAAAACCAAAAGCAAAAGAATATTTTTTTTAAAACAAGGAGGAAACGTACTATGAAGAAATTTTTTGCAATTTTATTGGCAGGTGTGCTGACTGTTGGTCTGGCAGCTTGCGGTGGCTCTGATGACGCAGCAACAAACGATGACAGCAACAAAGAGGAAATCACACTGAAAATCGGTGCTTCTCCCACACCCCATGCTGAAATCCTGAATGCAGCAAAGGATGAACTGGCAGAAAAAGGCATCAAGCTGGATATCGTTGAATTTACAGATTATGTACAGCCTAACCTGGCAACAGAATCCGGTGATCTGGATGCAAACTACTTCCAGCACACCCCTTATCTGGAACAGTTCAATAAGGAACAGGGTACACATCTGGTAGCAGTTGGCAAGGTTCATTTTGAACCCATGAGCATCTATGCCGGCACTGTAAAGGATCTGAAGGATATCCCCGCCGGCACAAAGGTTGGTATCCCCAATGACGCTACAAACGGCGGTCGTGCGCTGCTGCTTCTGGAAGCAAATGGTCTGATTAAGCTGAATCCCGATGCAGGCGTAACCGCAACAAAGCTGGATATCACAGAAAACCCCTATAATCTGGAAATCGTTGAAATGGAAGCTGCACAGCTGCCTCTGTCTCTGGGCGATCTGGGCTTCGCAGCAATCAATGCAAACTATGCGCTGCAGAATAAGCTGACACAGGATGACGCTCTGGCAACAGAGGATGCAGAATCCGTAGCAGCTAAGACATACGGCAACGTAGTTGTAGTAAAAGAAGGCAACGAAAATCTGCCCGGCATTGCTGAACTGATGGAAGTTCTGCATGGTCAGACAGTGGTTGATTTCATCAATAACACCTACGGCGGCGCAGTAGCACCCCTGCAGTAAGCAATCAAAAGGTATTTAAGAAAATCGAATCAATAAAAAACAGACGAATTTGCGAAAGCGGTTCGTCTGTTTTTTTGCTGCAAAAATAAAAATTCTACCAAAAATGAGACTTTTTTGCAATAAAATCAAAAGATGAAAACATTTTTCAACAAGTGTATTTTTGGAAGAATCTGCCTTGACAAGCGAATATTACAGATGATAAACTGCTGAAAGTTAGATACAACTAACAGTGGAATGATTCTTTAAAAACAATCATTTTCAACCTTACAGACACAAAAAAGATAATAGGGAAGGGAAACAAAAGGAGAATTTTATGAAGAACAAAGGAATGTACCGATTGCTGTCGGGCGTACTTTGCACATCTGTACTGTTGAGCAGTCAGGCTTATGCTGCCGCATCTGCGGATTACTCTGATTTTCCGCAGAATTGGTCCAAGGACGCAATGGAATTTGCTGTTAAGAATAATTTTATCACAGGAGTAAGCGAGGATAAAATCGCGCCGAAGGCTGCCTTAACACGCGCACAGCTGGCGGCAATCCTCTCTCGCGCGATGAAAACAGGCGCAGGCGATGTCAGCGTGCTGGATAACTTCACCGACGCGGATAAAAACGCATGGTATGCCGGCTCCATGGCAAAGGCAGTCGAGCTGAATATCCTCTATGGCGATGGAGATTCCATCTACCCCGATCGCCCCGTAACCAGACAGGAGCTGTTTGCCATTCTGGTCAGAGCCTTTTCCGTAACAGGCGGC
>ENA-ORTB01004131-ORTB01004131.1-human-gut-metagenome-genome-assembly--contig:-NODE-4131-length-10404-cov-11.882501_pt1 | contig 10404 bp, 7 predicted proteins | sample MGYA00241905_ERZ509174 | MGnify/ENA primary metagenome ERZ509174 (study PRJEB26280, sample SAMEA2338851) | human gut metagenome | biome: human gut; feature: human-associated habitat; material: faeces...
ATAGTTTTATAAATACTTACGATTTCTGCTTTTTGCTAAAGTTAATGACATTGTGTATTTATGCGGTTTTTGCCACAAAAAAATTTTTATTTTTTTGTCCCAGAGAAGAAATGCCATGGCAGCTCCACCGCTTTCCATGGCATTTCCCAGTTATTTATTTCTGTTTCTGACTGTTTCTTATTCCTCTATATCCTCCGCAGGCTCTGCTGGAATGAATACGCGGGATTTCTTTTCTTCGTGTTTATGAAGTGCTGCTTTCTCAGTTGCCTCAATACAGAATTCCATCTGAGAGTTAATCTGGGCTTTGCCTCGTTTATCCGGCTTCACATAAGTTCCATCCGGCTGCAGGATATGAGCTTTTACATTATCCTTAAACTCCAGATCAAGTACATGCTCCAGCTCTTTCTTAATCTTCTCATCTTCCACAGGGAAAACAATCTCTACCCTGCGGTCAAGGTTACGCGGCATCCAGTCCGCACTTCCCATATAGATTTCCGGGTTTCCGCCGTTTTCAAAATAGAAAATACGGCTATGCTCCAGAAATTCCCCTACAATAGAACGGACATGAATATTCTCACTGATTCCCGGCACTCCTACTTTCAGACAGCAGATACCCCTTACCAGAAGCTCCACCTGAACTCCGCAGGAAGATGCACAATACAATCCTGCAATAATCTTCGGATCACAGAGGGAATTCATCTTTGCACGGATCAACGCCGGAAGTCCTTTCTTCGCATTCTCTGCCTCACGTTCGATCAGGCTTAAGAATCTGTCTTTCATCCAGATCGGCGCTACGATCAGCTTATTCCAGCTTTTCGGTTCAGAATATCCAGAGAGCATGTTAAATACTGCTGTTGCATCTTCACCAAAACGTTCATCGCAGGTAAAGATACCGCAGTCTGTATAGAGTTTGGCAGTGGAATCATTGTAGTTTCCGGTTGCCAGATGCACATAACGGCGGATTCCTGTCTCTTCCCTGCGCACAACCAGTGTGATCTTGCTGTGTGTCTTAAGGCCTACCAGACCATAAATTACATGACATCCTGCCTTCTCCAGCTTCTTCGCCCATACAATATTATTTTCTTCATCAAAACGTGCTTTCAGCTCTACCAGCACGGAAACCTGTTTGCCGTTTTCTGCTGCCTGCGCAAGGGCAGCAATGATCGGTGAATTGCCGCTGACACGATACAGAGTCTGTTTAATAGCCAGAACATCCGGATCTTTTGCTGCCTGACGTACGAAATTTACAACAGGATCGAAGCTCATATAAGGATGATGCAGGAATACATCGCCCTCACGTATCACCTGGAAAATATCCTTCTCATTCTGAAATTCCGGTACAGGTGCCGGCTGATATCTCGGTGTCTTGTAAGCATCAAAGCCATCCGCACCATATACTTTCATAAGCATGGTAAGATCCAGAGGTCCGTTTATCTCAAAAACATCTGCCTCTTTGATGTCAAATTCCGTCTTCAGGATCTTCAGCAGGCGTTCGTCCATCTTATCCTCTACTTCCAGACGGATAACTTCGCCCCACTGGCGTTTCTTTAACTGACGCTGAATCTCCACCAGCAAATCCTCTGCCTCATCTTCATCGATGGTAAGATCCGCATTACGCATAATACGGTAAGGATGGGCACATATCACATCATAACTCAGGAAAAGTTTGTCAATATTTCTTTCAATAATCTCTTCCAGCAGGATCACTGTGGTATCTCCATCCTTCTTTGACGGAATCTGCACCACCCTTGGAAGCACAGACGGAACCTGCACTGTAGCAAACAGAAGTTCTCCTGTTTTATCCTTTTTGCTGAGTTTATCACTCTTCTCCTTCTTAGAGATCAGAGCACCGATATTTAATGTCTTGTTTCTGATCAGCGGAAACGGTCTGGAAGAATCCATCGCCATCGGTGTAAGTACCGGATATACATTATCCTCAAAGTATCTGTCTACAAATACACTCTGTGCTTCTGTAAGATTCTCATGGGCTGCCACCAGGTGCATTCCTGCTTTCTCAAGCGCAGGGATCAGAGAACGGTTCAGTGTATTATACTGTACATGAACCAGTTCATGGGTACGGACACTGATTTCTTTTAACTGTTCCTTGGCTGTCATTCCTGCAATGTCTGTTTTATGATATCCTGCATGCACCTGATCCTTAAGAGACGCCACACGCACCATAAAGAATTCATCCAGATTGGATGCGGTAATGCTTAAGAACTTCAGTCTGTCAAACAAAGGAAGATTTTTATCTCTTGCTTCACTCAGAACACGCTCATCAAATTTGAGCCAGCTCAGCTCACGGTTTACGAAATACTCTTTTTTTTCAAATTTTCCAAGATCCATAAGTTCATCCTCCTTTATGCTCTGCCCTTACGCCTGAGAACCAAACGAATGCCAAATACTTCTTCAAAAAATGCGACTTTATCTTTCAGCAGTCCTAGTTCCAGGGAAATATCCTGTGCGGAATCCACGATCATCTGCAGTTCTCTGTCCTTGAGCGCTGTCTTGATCCCTTTTACTTTCTGATAATGGCTTCTGTCCATGGCATTTGCCAGACGAAGGATCGCAGTCATCTTTGCTACCTTGATATAGCTCTCTCTGTCAATCGCTATTCCCATACTGTAAAGTTCATCGTAGTGAACAAACGCAGAATTATTGAATCTGACCGCACACGCGATCATCTGGCGTTCCAGAGAGGACAGACCGATAATATCTGTGGACATAATGATCTGATAAGAACACTCAGAAACATTTTCCATGCTGATATATTTGCCGCAGTCATGGAGCAGTGCCGCGATCTGCAGTAACAGACGTTCTCTTGAACCCATGCCATGAACTTTCTTCATGCTGTCAAAAATATTCAGGCAGAGATTCATCGTTCCCTGAATGTGACTCTTACTGCTGGAATAGCGTTTCGCGATATTCTTTGAAGTAACCAGAATATCATTCTCGAAATTATGCACACTCTTGATAAATTTCTTTTTCTCTGCAAAATCATAGGCAATTCCATCCAACAGAGAAACACCCGGAGCCCAGAGAGATTCTGCGTTAAAAATATCGATAAAGTTTCTGCACACTACCATAGTCGGCACTACAAGGGACGCATACTCCGGATCGATCTCCATTTCCTGAGCCAGCAGATCAACAGATTTTCCTACCGTATCCTCATAGCGTTTCATAAATTCTTCCCTTGTAATGATCTTATCTTCCATTTCCTCCTGGAAGATCATATCTGTGATGAAATCTCCCATCAGGATCACATTCCTGATCTCCTTATCCTTCAGATACAGACGCTGAAAGCTCATCAGGTCATTTCGGATAAATTCCTCAACCAGCTTGTCATAATGAATGGTTGTTTTCTCCAGTTCCTGCAGACGCTGGCGGATTCTTAAACTTCCCATTTTAAGTCCCTGGGTAGTGACCAGAGCATCCTTGTCAAAGAGGGAAACCTGAAGGCTTCCGCCGCCCACATCCAGGATCGCGGTGCCTTTCTGGATCATCTTTTTGAATCCCTTTTCTATAGCAGCAATTGATTTGTACCCAAGGAAATGCTGTTCTGCACTGCTTAATATTTCAATTTTCATTCCTGTACGCTGATAGATCTGTTCAATGATCAGCAGCGGATTCACAAGTTCTCTGAATGCACTGGTGCCGCAGGCACGATACTCTTCCACCCCAAAGTCCTGCATCAGCCTCTTAAAGTCGTTCAGCACCTCACATAAAACATTCAGCATTTCTGAATCGATCTTTCCGTCAGAATAGACACCCTTTCCGATTTCCAGACTGTATCTGACATCATTCAGTTCACGAAAACCAATTCTTTTTGACATCTCAAAGATCTTCATGCTGACTTCATAAGATCCGATGTCAATGGCTGCAAATGTCATGACTGCCATATGCGTTCCCCCTTTACCATTCATCTATTTGCTTTTTTATTCCTTCTCCACACCCAGCAGATGGTCGATAAACTGCTGTGCAGTTCGTCCTGTAAGTCCTCCATGGGAAAGCTCCCACTTATTTGCTTCCAGAAGCAGCTCGTCCTCCGGCATGGTAATTCCGTTTCTCTCTGCGAGAGCTTTCACAATTGTCTGGAATTCTTTTTTGCTCGGTGCGCCATAGTAAATACGGACACCAAAACGATAAACCAGTGAAAGCTTCTCCTGCACTGTATCGGAGGAATGCAGATCGTCATCATCCATGATCTCCAGCTTATCACTGGATTTCTCTCTTACCAGATGTCTTCTGTTACTTGTTGCATAGATCAGGATATTGTCCGGCTTCTTCTCCAGACCCCCCTCGATCACTGCCTTCAGATATTTATATTCGATTTCAAATTCCTCGAATGACAGATCATCCATATAGATAATGAATTTATAGTTTCTGTTCTTGATCTGGGCGATCACATCATTCAGATCCTGAAACTGATGCTTATACACCTCGATAATACGAAGTCCCTCATCATAATAACGGTTCAGGATTCCCTTGATACTTGAGGATTTACCTGTACCCGCATCACCAAAAAGCAGACAGTTGTTTGCCTTTCTGCCTCTTACGAAAGCTTCTGTATTCTCGATCAGTTTCTGCTTCGGGATTTCATATCCGACCAGGTCTTCCAGTTTCACATGAGCGATCCTTGTGATCGGCTGGATCTCCACATTATCATTCTCATCATGGCCTACACGAAAAGCCTTATGTAATCCCAGCTTACCCACACCAAAATCCTTATAAAACTGTACCATATCCTTCATGAATTCCTCTGTGGACTCCGCTGCTGCCAGCGTTTTGCTCAGATCACAGATACGGTCTCTGATACGGGAATTAAACATCTTGCTGTTACTTCCGGTGTTGGTATAATCACCGAGAACCTTACAGCAGGAAATTCCAAATGCCTCATCCAGTACAGTCAGGTCAAAATCATACAGTTCTTTAAACACACCGAAATCATTCAGTGCCAGTTCATTAATACTTCCGTTGACAGCCCCTCTGATCTCACAGGCTGTACTGAATGCATTTTCATTATTTACCAGAAGAAATGTCAGATAACAGTGCCATAAATTTCCGGAAAATCCATAAGCGCCGGCAGTTTCCACCAGTCCGTTGGCACACTCAAAGAACAGCCCTTCCTTTTCTTTCAGATCAGGTGCTTTCTGTTCCCAGGCATTCATCAGTTCTGCCATTTTATCAAGGATTTCTCCATGTTCAAAGTCACGGTATAAGATGCATTCATTTAATCTAGCCATTTTTATTACTTCCTTCTTACCTTGTTGTTTTATCTTATTGTTCTGCTGTGAGTGGTATAATTATTTCGAAAACGATGTACCAGAGTGTGTTTGAAAAATGCTTTACGCAAAATATGCCGCAAAGTGGGACGTGCAGATTGTGGAAATGATTTTTCAAACACGCTCTGGCATTATGGAAATGATTTTTAATAATTTCCCAAAATTCTCATTCTGTCAGCTTCTGCCTCAATTCCTCTCAGGGCATTCTTCACTGCACTGTCCTTTAAATTTCCCTCGAAATCAACAAAAAAACGGTACTGCCAGTTCTTCCCTGTGATCGGGCGGGATTCAATCTTCGTCATATTCAGTCCATTATAAATAATGTGAGACAACATATTGTAAAGAGTTCCGCTCTCATGATGCAGTTCAAAGAAAATACTGATCTTATGTGCATCCTTCACATAGATCGGTTTCTTACTCACGATCACAAAACGTGTGGCATTCTGTCCGTTATAGCAGATATTCTCAGCCAGGATCTTCAGTCCGTAAAGCTCTCCTGCCTGTCTGCTGGCAATAGCTGCCTGCGTCTTGTCATTGTCTTCTTTTATCTTCTTGGCAGAACCGGCAGTATTTTCCATCTCTTTCTTCTTCCAGTCCGGATGAGATTCCAGATATTTTCCACACTGGGAAAGTGCCTGAGGATGAGAACATACCTGTCTGATATCCTCCAGTTCAGCATCCGGCAGTCCCAGAAGTACATGCTCCGGACGGATGATCTGTTCTCCTACAATGCTAAGCTCATACTCTGTAAGAAGATCATAAATATCAGCAACAATACCGGCAGTTGTATTCTCAATGGGAAGTACCGCATAGTCTGCTCTTCCCTCCACAACTGCTTCCATTGCATCGCGCCAGGTTTTTACATGAAAACTCTCAATATCGTCCTGGAAATATTCCCTCATTGCAGCATAGCTGTATGCACCTTCCACACCCTGAAAGACAACTCTTACATCTTTCAGCGGAAGTGCATCTACCATTTCCAGTTTCTCATCGTCCTCGATTCCATGCTCTGTGAGAAGCTGATACTGTCTCTTACGGCTGATCGCCATGATCTGCTGAAAAAGCTCCTGCGCACCAAGCTGATTAAATTCTCCATGCGCCTTACCTCTCAGGACCTCCAGCTTCTGTCTCTCTCTTTCCGGATCCAGAACCTTCTTTCCTGTACGTATCTTATATTCTGCAACATCCTCACACACCTTCATTCTCTGTTCAAAAAGACGTATGATATCGCTGTCGATCTTATCTATTTCATTTCTGCATTCCTGTAAATCTATCATTTATGTTATACCTTTTTACTTTCACAAATTCTCTACAATATCAGTCATCTCTCCGATAAAGGAAAGAGAACCAAAGGCAATGATCACATCCTGTTCCCCGGCAAGTGAAAAAGCCTCCTCCACTGCATCTTTAATCGTATCCATTGCCTGTACATTGGGATTGTATTCACTGACAGTCTTCGCCAGCTCTCCGGCAGGCAACGCCCTTATATTATCCGGAGTCTGGATCGTAAGTATCCGGTCTGCAAAGTGCGCAGTTTTCTGAATCACACTTCTGTAATCCTTATCTGCAAACACTCCCATAATATAGATGATCCGTTTTCCCTTAAAATAATGCTCTATTGAAGCTGCCATCATATCCGCAGCAGCAGGATTATGAGCCCCGTCTACCACAAACAGCGGTTTTTTACAGATAACTGTAAACCGTCCGTTCCAGTTTACTGTGCGAAGCCCTTCTTTTTTCTGCTCCGCAGCAGTGGGAAAGCCCAGCTCATCCAATACTTTTAAAGCATTCAGCGCAACTACTGCATTTTCCTTCTGATAAACACCAGCCAGCGGAATCTCATACTCTTCACCCCTGTACCGGATTGTCTGTCCAAGGCAGCTTTCCTTTAGCACCTCTGCCTCAGAAGCATCTGCTATGGTACATTTTGCACCATGTTCTCTGCTGATCCTCTCGATCACCTGCATTGCTTCCGGCTTCTGTCTGGCAGTCACCACTCTGCAGCCGTCTTTGATGATCCCGGCTTTCTTCTCTGCGATCTGTGCCAGAGTATTTCCAAGAAAAGACATATGATCCATACTGATCGATACCAGCACTGCCAGCAGCGTATTCTTAATAATATTTGTGGCGTCCAGATTTCCGCCCATTCCCACTTCCAGCAAAACGAGATCACAATTCTCTTTTTTAAAGAACAGAAATGCCACCGCAGTCTCTATTTCAAATGCAGTGGGATGGGGATAACCATCCTTTGTCATAGCAGCAATAACATCAGACACCTGTGTAATATAAGCAGCAAAGTCCTCTCTGCTGATCCTGCTTCCCGAAACTTCCATCCTGCCTCTGTAAGAATACAGGGTAGGCGAAACATATCTTCCAATGCGATATCTCGCACCTGATAAAGCAGAATACAAAAAAGCAATGACAGAACCCTTGCCATTGGTACCGGCTACATGCACATATTTCAGATCATCCTGTGGATTTCCAAGACGTTTCATCAGCTCACGCATATGATCCAGTCCCAGGACACTGGGAATTTCCCGGGTGATTTTGTCTATGTACTCCCGGCTTTCCTGATAATTCATAATAAACTCCTCTTATTTCCATGAGATCCCCTCCACACGTTCCTTTTGCGCATAAGGCACCTCATTGCTATAGTGTAATAACGTGTTCTCATTATATCCTACGTGTATGTTTTTTTCAAGGCAGGCAATACTAGAATCATAGAAATTTATACAGGAGCGTTACCTATGAAAAAAGCTTTCATTCTCTGCGGTCTGACGGGCTGGTGCATGGAAATCCTCTGGACCGGACTGCATTCCATCCTTTCAGGAGAACTTACCATGACAGGAAAAACTTCCCTTTTAATGTTTCCCATTTACGGATGCGGTGCCATCATCCGCCCGCTCTCCGGTAAACTTTCTGCTGTCCCGCTTTTTGTCCGCGGCTGCATTTATACTGTCGGATTTTTCTTCGTGGAATTTATCAGCGGTGCTCTTTTGCGCTGTTTTCATATGTGTCCCTGGGACTACAGCAACACTCCCCTGAATTACCGGGGACTGATAAGACCGGACTACGCTCCCCTCTGGTTCGGAGCCGGACTTTTTTTTGAGAAAATACTTGGAAAACTCTCTTGAAAAAAGCACCTGATTATTATATGATGTTATGAAGGATTAAATAAAAATTCCTGAACCAGTAAAATATGGAGGTATGAAATGAGACACTTAATGAGTCCGCTGGATCTGTCTGTTGATGAGTTAAATACTCTTCTTGACCTGGCCAGCGATATTGAGAAACACCCTGATAAATACGCACATGTCTGCGATGATAAAAGACTGGCAACTTTATTCTATGAGCCAAGCACCCGTACCCGTCTCAGCTTTGAAGCTGCTATGATGAACCTTGGCGGTAAAGTTCTTGGTTTTTCATCAGCTGATTCCAGTTCCGCTTCAAAGGGTGAAAGTGTTGCCGATACAATCCGCGTTGTATCCTGTTACGCTGACATCTGTGCTATGCGCCACCCGAAAGAAGGTGCTCCGTTAGTAGCTTCTATGGCTTCTTCTATTCCTGTTATCAACGCCGGCGACGGTGGTCATCAACATCCTACCCAGACATTAACCGACTTACTTACCATCCGTTCCCTGAAAGGACGTCTGGACAATCTGACCATTGGTCTGTGCGGCGACCTGAAATTCGGACGTACAGTTCACTCCCTGATCGAAGCACTTGTACGTTACACAAATGTAAAATTCATTCTGATCTCACCGGAAGAGCTTCGCATCCCAAGCTATATCCGCGAGGATGTTCTGAAAAAGAACAATATCGAATTTCAGGAAGTAGAGAGACTGGAAGATGCCTTACCGGATCTTGATATCCTCTACATGACACGTGTACAGAAAGAACGTTTCTTCAACGAAGAAGACTATGTCCGCATGAAGGATTTCTACATTCTGGACAAACAGAAAATGGAACTTGCAAAAAAAGACATGTACGTTCTTCATCCGCTTCCACGTGTAAATGAAATCTCAACAGAGGTGGATGCAGACCCGAGAGCAGCTTATTTCAAACAGGTACAGTACGGTGTATATGTACGTATGGCCCTGATTCTCACATTACTGGAGGTAAAATTACCATGTTAAATGTTGGAGCACTTCGCGAAGGTTATGTATTAGACCATATCAAAGCAGGCAAGGCCATGACTATCTATCATGATCTGAAGCTTGATAAACTTGACTGCACCGTTGCCATCATCAAGAACGCGCGCAGCAACAAAATGGGTAAGAAAGATATCATCAAGGTTGAATGCCCGGTTGAGAATCTTGATCTTGACATTCTCGGCTTTATCGATCATAACATTACTGTAAACGTAATCAAGGACGAGAAGATCGTTGCCAAAAAAGAACTGAAACTTCCGAATCAGGTTGTCAACGTGATCAAATGCAAGAATCCACGCTGCATCACTTCCATTGAACAGGGACTCGACCAGATCTTTGTTCTTGCAGATAAAGAGAAAGAAGTTTACAGATGTAAATACTGCGAAGAGAAATACACAGGTAAACGCAATAAATAATAAAACAAATATCAAAAAAACAGAACGGAAGAAATCCGTTCTGTTTTTTTGTACGCAATCAGACCGATAAGCCGGGTTATGTCATTGGGTAATCATCTGTCTAGGCCTTACGTTGCCATAAGGCTCAAGCGACCCACCTGAAAGCACGACGGGCAGCCGTATCGCTTTCTATTCGGTCTTGCTTCAAATGGAGTTTACATGTGCCCGGCCTGTTACCAGGACGGCGGTAGTCTCTTACACTGCCTTTCCACCCTTACCTCAGCAAGTGAGGCGGTTTATTTCTGTTGCACTGGTCTGGGAGTCACCTCCACCGGACGTTATCCGGCATCCTGCCCTGCGAAGCCCGGACTTTCCTCGTCTGAACCCTTTCGTCTGTTCAGCCGCGATTACCTGGCCTGGTTGCGCAAGTGCTATTCTAGCACGTTTTTTTGCACTTGTAAAGAAATTTCATTCATTACTGTTCACTCCGTTCTCAGTAACGTTGCCAAAATTCATTTCAAATTGCCTGCGGCAATGGAATTTTGGCTTGTATGTCTCGGGATTTTGGCATATTCA
>ENA-ORTB01004134-ORTB01004134.1-human-gut-metagenome-genome-assembly--contig:-NODE-4134-length-10398-cov-2.869574_pt1 | contig 10398 bp, 8 predicted proteins | sample MGYA00241905_ERZ509174 | MGnify/ENA primary metagenome ERZ509174 (study PRJEB26280, sample SAMEA2338851) | human gut metagenome | biome: human gut; feature: human-associated habitat; material: faeces...
CCCCTGCATAGCACAAAGAGCTGATGACTAAGAAAAATACCAGCAACGGCGCAATAGCTTTTAACGCCCCAACAAATACATCACCCAAAATGGCGATACCGCCTTCGGACGGAACAAACATTCCTAATAAAGCACCGATCACAAGACCAGCCACAATCCTCTGCACCAGGCTGATGCCGGTCCAGGCCTGAACTATCTTCTTCATACTCTTTTCCTATTCCCTTCTATTTGGTAAAGTGTTAAAAATACGCAACGGAAAACATTATACACAATATGTCTGTAAAATACAAATGTTTTTTTCTGGCGGACACTTTTAGATGATTGTACACGAACCTGCATAAATTTCCCATTGTCCTAATATGATGTAAAAAACGTTCTCAAGGGGATAACCCATGAAAGATTATATTGAAGAACGAGCTGTCGCCATTGCCAATTACATCATAGATCACAACGCTACTGTCCGGCAGACAGCAAAACGCTTTGGGATCAGTAAGAGCACAGTACACAAGGACTGCACGGAGAGACTGATCTCCATCAATCCGGCTCTCGCCGCCCAGACAAGAGTAGTCCTGGATCTGAACAAATCCGAGCGTCATATCCGGGGTGGGATGGCTACAAAGGAGAAATATCAATACCAGCATCGACTTGCCATCTGCAGTCGGGAAGAGAAGTAACGTTTATTTTTGTAATAAGATAGGGTTCAGCCATCTGCCGCCTGCAGGACCTCTTTCAGCGTATCTTTAAATGCAAGAGCCGCTTTGGAATGGTATCTGCCAGGCGGCAGTGCTATTCCCAGATCAATAAAAGCACTTTCTGCACCCAGAGATAAAAACTCTGCATTTCTGAAATAATGTCTGGAACTGTAATAGGTAAATGCAAGTCCCAGTCCTGCTGCTCCCATAGCTGCTGACATAAGGGCTGACAGCTTGTGATTGCTGGCAATCGGTTGTATTCCATTCTTATTAAATATCTGCCTTGCTTCCCGGCCCAGGATCGTATCATAATCGCTGAGAAGATATTCATAGGAAAGTGTATCTTTTAAATTCACATACTGTGGTATCCTGGAGTCCGGATTATCCTCATTATTTCTTGCAAACTCCATGACCGGGTAGGTATGGCTGGTAATAAGGCATATCTCATCTTTCAAGACCCACTCTATATTCAGTCTGGGATCTGCCTCAGACATAACTAAAAGGGCAATATCGATCTCGCCGGACAACAGCTGCTGCTCTAATACCATGGAATTTTGCTCCACGATCTCCACTTTCACATCCGGATGCTCCAGGCGGAATGCATTTAACACTGGTGGAAGAAGATAAGAACCTCTGAAACTGCTGACCCCCATGATCACACGGCCGCTTTTTAACTGTTTCATATCTTTGATCTCGTTTTGTACAGACCGGTATTCTGCCAGTGTCTTATATGCATACTGGAGCATCAGTTCCCCTTCCTGGGTCAGACGCACTCCCCGGGAAGTACGGATAAACAGCTTACTCCCTACATTATTTTCCAATATGCTTAAAAACTGACTGAGGCTGGACTGGGCCATAAACAGCCGCTCTGCCGCTTTTGAAATACTCTTTTCTTCTGCTATGGCAATAAAATAATCCAGTTCTTTCATTTCCATGATCTGTATTTCCCCCTTTGTTTCGCTGATCCCTGCTGACCAATCTGTGTTTTCTTTATAGCTATCGGTTTTTCCGATATATATTATAGCATATTTTGTATTTTTTCGTTGGCAAAAGTAGATTATTATAATTACATAAGCGATAAAAACAGATCAATAAAATATTCTCTCAAATTGGAGGTTTATTATGGGAAAGATTTCCATGAAAGGTGTGTGCGATATGCACGTACATACAAATCCAGACTTAAGGCTGCGTGCTTATGATGACTTTGAACTGGCAGATGCAGCAGTCAGAGTCGGCGCCAGAGCCATTGTCATCAAAACTCATCTGGGCTTTACAGTAAACCGTGCTTATCTCACCAATCAGTACGTGAAAAAAGTATACGGTGAAAATACCGGTTTCACCATGTACGGCGGCGTTGTTATGAACAAGGTCATCGGCGGTATCAACCCGGAAGCCGTAGAAAAAGGCTTAAAGCTGGGTGCAAAAGAGATCTGGCTTCCTACCCAGTCTGCAAAACGCCATTTAGAGAAAATGGGCCAGGATCCGGCTAAAGGCATCGAATTAGTGCGGGATGGGAAGGTAGTTCCGGAACTTGTGGATGTATTTAAACTGATCCGTGACTATGACGTAGTCCTTGGAACAGCCCATGTTTCCCCAGAAGAAGCATTTGTAGTGGTAGAAGCTGCAAAAGATGCCGGCGTTAAAAAGATCGTTATCACTCATCCGGAATGGTGGGTAGTGGATATGAGCATAGATGACCAGATCCGCCTGGTAAAAGATTATGACGTGATCCTGGAACGGTGTTACGCACAGAATATGGGCGGCGGTGCTTACAAGAGCAATCTCCCAGACAATCTGGAGCTTATTAAGGCCGTTGGTTATGAACACGTTATGGTAGATACAGACGGCGGACAGACCGAAAATCCGCACTGGGAGCTGGCTTTAGAGGAATATATGCAATATCTGGCAGATCACGGCATCCCGGAGGAGCATATTTACCACATGACAAGAACCATTCCTTACAAGCTTCTTGGAATTGAATAAGAAGCTTGCAGAATAAAAGCTTCAGGAAAATATAACACCTATCAGGAGGGGAACACATGTTAAGTATCATTATTATTCTTTCAATCGCACTGGCAATTTTTCTTGGATACAGGACCAAGATCAATACCGGTCTTTTCTGTATTGTATTTGCTTACATCATCGGATGTTTCGTTATGGGATTAAAGCCAAAGCAGATCATTGGTTTCTGGCCTACAAGTACCATGTTTGTTATCTTATCTGTTTCATTATTTTATAATTTTGCAGCGATCAACGGAACCCTTGAGAAAATGTCCGGTGCCCTGTTATACGCCTGTCGCAATTTTCCGGGACTTCTGCCTTATGCGCTGTTTGCAGTAGCAGTCATCCTTTCAGTTATGGGAGCTACTTTTTTCACCGTTCTTGCATTTTTAGCTCCGATCACTCTGGTGATCTGCGATGAGTCCAGAATGGACAAACTGACCGGTGCTGTTGCCATTAACTGCGGTGCTTTAGCCGGTGGTAATTTCCCAACCTCCAATCTTGGCGTTGTTTTCCGCGGACTGTCTGACACTGCCTATGAAGCTTCTCCTGAAATCGCAGCTGTAGACTCCTTTAATATGGAAATGAAGATTTTTGCATTTGCCATCTTCTTCTCCCTGATCCTGATCACTATCTTCCGTTTTGGCTTTAAAGAAAACAGAAATATTGGTAAAGGTGTTACTTTTAAGAAACCAGAAAGCTTTACAAAAGACCAGAAGACTACCCTTACCTTAATGATGGCTATGATGGCTGTTGTCCTGATCTTCCCTCTGTTAAACATCCTGATGCCGGGAAATGCTGCTGTTAAATATATCAGCGGAAAAGTAGATGTAGGTCTGGTTGCCATTATCTTTACTGTGATCGCCCTTTTATTAAAACTGGCTCCACAGAAAGAAGCCATTGCAAAAGTTCCGTGGAATACCATTATCATGATCGCAGGTGCCGGTATGCTGATCGCTGTTGCAGTAGAAGCCGGAACCATTGAAGCACTTTCTACCTGGATCGGTTCCAATGTACCAAAGCCTCTGGTTCCTATTGCTTTCTGCCTGGTAGGTGCCATCATGAGTTTCTTCAGCTCCACCACAGGAGTAGTTGCTCCTGCATTGTTCCCGCTGATCCCGAATCTGGCTGCTTCTGTAGGTTTAAGCGCGCCGGTATTATTTGCCTGCACGATCCTTGGTGCCCAGTCCAGCGCTATCAGTCCATTTTCTTCCGGCGGTTCCCTGATCCTTGGTTCCACCCCGAAAGAAGAAGAACGCAATGAGCTGTTTAACCGTCTTCTCATGGTAGCTGTTCCCATCAGCGTGATCACCTGCACTATTTATAACTTTGTGATTGCTATGGTTCTGTAAATATAATCGTGTTTCATTCAAACGGGTTTTCTGTCTTTCTTTGCAGAAGACCCGTTTTTATGTATAATGGATACAGAGTACATAAACAAAAACGGAGGAACCTCCCATGGCAAAAAAATCCACCCGCAACACCAGAGGCCGCATTGTAAGCGCAGCCTGGAAGCTATTTTATGAGCAGGGCTATGAAGATACGACAGTAGAAGAGATCATCGAGCTTTCCGGCACTTCCAAAGGCTCTTTTTACCACTATTTTGACGGCAAAGATGCCCTTCTTTCTACTTTAAGCTCTCTTTTTGATGAGAAATATGAGGAACTTACCGGACTTCTGACACCAGAAATGACTGCTATGGAACAGCTGCTGTTTTTAAACAGGGAACTTTTTCATATGATCGAGGACAGCATTTCCCTGGACCTGTTAGCAAGGCTTTATTCTACCCAGCTGACTACCAATGGGGAAAAACATCTGTTAGACCACAACCGGATTTACTATAAACTGCTGCGAAAGATCATCGCCAAAGGTCAGGCTGAAGGCCAGTTAAGCAGCCGTTCCAATGTAAATGAAATGGTAAAGCTGTATGCTCTCTGCGAACGGGCCCTTCTTTATGACTGGTGTCTTTGTGCAGGCGAATATGCCCTGACGGAATACAGCGCAAAGGTCCTTCCGGGTTTTTTAAGCAGCTTTCTTCCTTAAAAATGTACAACCTGCTGTGGATATTATTTTAATTCTTATTTTTTGTATATGTTTTATTTATTATAATCGTACAGTTATTTTTTCTATATAAACACTGGGTTTTTGTCACATTTCATTAATATTCGTACAGTATTTATTCTATACTTCATTCTGTATTGTAGTCTATTTTTATGTATGTTATAATCGTCCTCAATATTATGTTCTCCCGAAATCATTCTGCGCATGAAAGACTAGGGAGATCATTATTTCGAGGAGGAATAAGATTATGATTTCAGGACAGGCTGGTATCCTGGCAGCCATTGTGATCTATCTGCTTGCAATGGTGTATGTAGGATTTTATTTCAGCAAGAAAGGCAGCGGTGATTCCGCAGATGATTTCTATTTAGGCGGCAGAAAGCTTGGTCCCTTTGTAACAGCTATGAGTGCGGAAGCCTCTGATATGAGCAGCTGGCTGTTGATGGGTCTGCCAGGCGTTGCTTATCTCACCGGTATTGCAGACGCAGGCTGGACCGCCATCGGCCTTGGCATTGGTACTTATTTAAACTGGCTGATCGTAGCACAGCGTCTGCGCCGTTACTCGATCGTATGCAATGCCATCACCATTCCGGACTTCTTCTCCCGTCGTTTTAAAGATGACAAAAATATCCTGATGTGCATTTCCGCCATCATCATCCTTGTTTTCTTTATTCCTTATACTGCTTCCGGATTTAAAGCCATCGGAACCTTATTCTCCAGCCTTTTCGGTACCGATTATCACATTGCAATGATCGTTGGTGCAGTTGTTATCGTAGGTTATACCGTTATGGGCGGCTTCATGGCAGTTTCCACTACAGACCTGATCCAGAGCGTGGTTATGTCCATTTCCCTGGTCGTCATCGTATTTTATGGCATCCATATGGCCGGTGGCTGGAGCGAAGTTGTAAACAACGCTACTTCTCTAGCCGGTTACCTCTCCATAACCCAGCTTCATGACAGGGCAACTGCTTCTGCTGCACCTTACGGCCTGCTTTCTATTGTATCTACCGTAGCATGGGGCCTTGGCTACTTCGGTATGCCTCATATCCTCCTTCGTTTCATGGCTATCGAAGAGGAGAAAAAACTGGTACTTTCCCGCCGGATCGCAACTGTATGGGTACTGATCTCCATGTGCGTTGCCATTCTTATCGGTATCATCGGATATGGCGCTTCTGTAGCAGGTTCTATCCCAATGTTTACCACCAGCTCCCAGTCTGAGACTGTTATCATCCAGTTTGCACATCTTCTTGGACAGAATGGTTTCTTACTGTCACTGGTCGCAGGCGTTGTACTTGCAGGTATCCTGGCATGTACCATGTCAACTGCTGATTCCCAGCTTTTAACTGCTGCTTCCGGTGTATCCCAGAACCTGCTCCAGGACTTTTTAAAGATCAAAATGAGCACTGCCGCTTCCATGAATGCAGCCCGTCTTACGGTTATGGGAATTGCCATTGTAGCCGTTTTCCTGGCATGGAACCCGGACAGCTCTGTATTCACCATCGTATCCTTTGCATGGGCCGGTTTTGGAGCATCCTTCGGACCGCTGGTGCTGTTCGCCCTCTTCTGGCGCCGTACCAATATGCAGGGCGCACTGGCCGGTATGATTACAGGCGGCGTTATGGTCTTTGTATGGAAGTATCTGGTACGCCCATTAGGCGGAAACTTCAATATTTATGAACTGCTTCCTGCATTTGTCCTTTCCTGCCTTGCTATTGTCATTGTTTCCCTTCTTACAAAGGAGCCTTCAAAAGAAATTTATGATGAATTTGATTCTGTTGGAAAATAAATCTTAAGCTATAAATCAAAGCTTCTTTATATAATAAATCTTCTCTTGACAAATCTTCTTATGTGTCATACCTTAGATTGGTATTAATGATAATTTTTATCAACAAAATTACCCCTGGTATATCCTTTTCTATAATATACCAGGGACAAAGGAGCCTAGTATGACACTTCGCGATCTACCCATTGGAAAAACTGCAACGATTTTGTCTGTTGGCGGAGAAGGAGCTTTGCGCCAGCACTTTTTAGACATGGGCCTTATCCCAAAAGGGGAAGTGACCATGGTCAAATACGCCCCTATGGGCGACCCTATGGAGCTGCGCATCCACAGCTATGAGCTGACCTTGCGCCTTGCAGATGCAGAAAAAATAGAAATTACAGATGTAAGGGACGGCGTTCTTCCCCGCCCCCAGAATCCGGACTTAAGCACCATTGAACAGTCCAAGCCTCATCCAGGCCTTGGTGAAGGCGGAAAATACCATATTAAAGCAACGGAAAATCCACTGCCGGATACAGAGCTGCTTACCTTTGCCCTTGCAGGAAACCAGAATTGCGGCAAGACCACACTGTTTAACCAGCTTACCGGTTCCAACCAGCATGTAGGTAACTTCCCTGGCGTTACCGTAGACCGGAAAGACGGTATGATCCGCGGAAAGAGCAATACCCTTGTAACAGACCTTCCTGGTATCTACTCCATGTCCCCTTATTCCAGTGAAGAGCTGGTAACCCGAAACTTTCTTTTAGATGAGCATCCAAAGGGCATCATCAACATTGTAGATGCCACCAACATTGAGCGAAACCTGTATCTGACCATGCAGTTAATGGAACTGGATATCCCTATGGTCCTTGCATTAAATATGATGGATGAAGTGCGGGATAACGGCGGTTCTATTATGGTCAACCAGATGGAGGAAATGCTTGGTATCCCGGTCATTCCTATTTCTGCTGCCAAAAATGAGGGCATCGACGAGCTGGTAGAACATGCCATCCACGTTGCCAAATATCAGGAACCTCCAAGAACCATGGACCTTTGTGATGTAAATGATGACGGCGGTGCTGTCCATCGTTGTCTTCACGCCATTATGCACCTGATTGAGGACCATGCAAAAGCCGCCGGTATCCCACTGCGTTTTGCTGCCTCCAAGCTGGCGGAGGGAGATTCCCTTATTATAAACAGCTTGAACCTGGATGAGAACGAGAAACAGACCTTAGAGCATATCATTACCCAGATGGAAGCAGAGCGCGGCCTGGACCGTGCAGCAGCCATTGCACATATGCGCTTTGATTTTATTGCAAAAACCTGTGATGCTTCCGTTATCAAGCCAAGAGAAAGCAAGGAACATCTGCGCAGCGTGAAAATGGATAAGATACTTACCGGAAAATATACCGCTATACCCTGTTTTGCAGGTATTATGGGACTGGTATTCTACCTTACCTTCGGCGTGATCGGAAGTTTCTTATCTGACCTCCTTGACAGCTGCATTTCCGCTCTTTCCACGCTGGTAGACCATTTCCTGATCCTTTGGAATGTAAACCCGGTGATCCATTCCCTTGTTATGGACGGTATTTTCAACGGTGTGGGAAGTGTATTAAGCTTCCTGCCGATCATTGTTACACTGTTCTTCTTCCTGTCTTTGCTGGAAGACAGCGGATATATGGCAAGAGTAGCCTTTGTTATGGATAAGCTGCTGCGAAAGATCGGTCTTTCCGGCCGCAGCATCGTGCCTATGCTTATCGGCTTTGGCTGTACCGTTCCGGGCGTTATGGCAAGCCGTACTCTTCCATCGGAACGTGACCGTAAAATGACCATTTTGCTGACCCCGTTTATGAGCTGTTCCGCAAAGCTGCCTATCTACGCCTTTTTTACCGCAGCATTCTTCCCGGAGCATGGCACCCTTGTGATGATAGCCCTGTATTTTGGCGGTATTATCATGGGTATTTTAATGGCACTTATTTTACGTGGAACTTTATTTAACGGAGAAGCTGTTCCTTTTGTTATGGAGCTGCCAAATTACCGTATGCCAGGTGCCAAAAACGTTGGTCTGCTGTTATGGGATAAGGCAAAGGATTTCCTGCAGAGGGCATTTACAGTTATTTTTATGGCTACACTTGTTATCTGGTTTTTGCAGACCTTCAACACACATCTGAGTATTGTGACAGATTCGAAAGACAGCATTCTTGCTATGCTGGCAAGTGTTGTGGCACCGATATTCAAGCCGATGGGATTTGGTGACTGGCGGATTTCTACGGCATTGATTACCGGATTCATGGCTAAAGAGAGCGTGGTATCTACCTTGTCTGTACTGTTTGGTCAGACGTCGGCGCTGCTTGGATGTATCACACCGGTATCGGCAGCCAGCCTTCTGGTGTTCTGCCTTCTGTATACGCCGTGTGTGGCAGCAATTGCATCCATTAAGAGGGAGCTTGGAAGCAAATGGGCGGTCGGTGTTGTGATCGGACAGTGTGTGATCGCCTGGGTGGCTGCGTTTGTGGTGTATCTGGTGGGAAGTGTTTTATAAAATGCCAGGGTTAAAAGAGCGGAAGTATAAATAAACCTATATTTATTCACGGCTATGCCGTGTGAAGTGGCTGAAAGCCACATGATTACTGTATTTTAATTGAATATTGCTGTTTCACCTATCAAGTGAATAAAAAAAGAGCATCCATTTGTGGTAAAATTAAGGTGTCGAATCTTAAATAATAACCCAAAGGAGCCCTTTATGAGTATTGTAAACACCTTATCACTAGAAAGCAATAGACAGAATAAATTTTGATGGAGGAGATTTATCCTCCGATGCAGGCTTACTTCTTATCAAAGAATTCGTAAGCAAACTTGGCATTGATAAACTTTTCAGTCACTCATTTAAGACAAATGATTCTGCATCATTTAGATATCACACTGACAAGGAGAATCTCCTTCAGATGATATATATGATCATTGCAGGTTACTTTGAAGATGATGCTTCAGATGAACTTACAAATGATCCAGTATTTAAACCAGTGCTAAATAAAGATGCTTTAGCTTCACAACCTACGGTATCAAGATTCTTTAACCGTATGGATGAAGATACTTTAAACCAATTCCTTACAATTGGCAGAATACTTCGAAAAAGAGTTTACAGTGTTCAGATGCCACAGGCTGTCATTCTGGATTTGGATTCCACTCTTCTTGATGCATACGGTAAACAGAAAGGCAGAGCCTTTAACTTTCATTATCAAAGCAATGGCTATCATCCGTTTGTCTGTTATGATGGAATGACCGGAAATCTGATAAAAATCCAGCTTCGTGATGGAACACAGTATTCCTGTACCGGAGTAGTTGACTTTCTGCAGCCGATACCGGATGAATACCTGAATGATTATCCTGCAATCCGTATTCTGCTTCGTGGTGATAGTGGGTTCGCTACTCCTGATCTTTATAAGCAATGCGAAGAAAACGGCACAAGCTATGTGATCCGGCTAAAGGAGAATGGCATTCTCCGTGAAAAAGCATCCGATCTTATAGACGAGCTTGATGATATCACCAGGAATAATAACGTCGATTATGCAGTGGCCTATGGCGAATTTATGTATAAAGCAGGTTCATGGCCTTATGAAAGACGCGTGGTATGCAAGGTGGAAAAGCCGGAAAACCAGATGGTTTACATGTACACATTTGTTGTCACAAATATGGATTCCTCACCAGAGTATCTCATCAAATTTTACTGCAAGTGAGGGCTGATGGAAAACTTCATCAAAGAAAGTAAATCCGGTTTTGATTTTGCTTCCGTAAGCAGTCATACCAGAATCGTAAATGCAAACAGGCTTCAGGTACACGCTCTTGCGTATAACATATTTAATTGGTTTAGACGATTGGCGTTATCAG
>ENA-ORTB01004136-ORTB01004136.1-human-gut-metagenome-genome-assembly--contig:-NODE-4136-length-10396-cov-2.163330_pt1 | contig 10396 bp, 14 predicted proteins | sample MGYA00241905_ERZ509174 | MGnify/ENA primary metagenome ERZ509174 (study PRJEB26280, sample SAMEA2338851) | human gut metagenome | biome: human gut; feature: human-associated habitat; material: faeces...
AGAGATGTAAATATAACATAAAAACATATAAAATATAAAAACAGGAGGATAATAATGAAAAACTTAGAATATTACACTAAAATTATCAATCAATGCTTGGAGACTCAATGCGTAAGTGACCTTTTAGCAGGAAAAATTCAGATAAATGAGGTGCCATTTGAATTCAGGGGGAGGTCAGAATATTCAGCAGCACATAAGCATGCCAGACAGTGCCCTGACGAAAAAGAAAGATGCTGGCAATATTGGAACATCGCAAAGCAAATGGAATCAGATATGAAAAACCTTGATATCGTGGAGTATACCAAGGATATGAAAAACCCACATGTCGCACCATCAGAAGAAGTCCCAGAGGATTCAGAATACTTTAATAGGAAAAGCCGCATCGACGAATTAAAAGATGCGCATGAAATGTACTTTGAATTTGCGACTCAAAAGGTATTTTTTTAAGATATAAGATGTACTTAATTTTCACCATGTTACTTTTTTCGTCATTTTATTAGGGCAAAAAACAAAAAAAGGATGGTGAAAAAGATGGAGTTTAATAAATGGATACAATTCCATAGCAATAAAGAATTTGCTGATAAGTACAGGATACTTCAGCTTAATGAAGATGAAGAAATTTGTTTCTTTATACAATATGCATCACGAGCATATTGTTCAAATTATACTATGTTTACAATTGCTGCGGCAATCTCCGATAGGGGAAAGCCTCCATACAATAATAATACTGTATATAAGGCATATGTAAATATTAATTATGATACTGGCGAAGCATTTTTGGCTGAAAATTCTGTTAATCCAGAGCTTAGGAATCACGGTATTGGTTCACTTGGACTTGAATATATCAAGGACTTTTGTAAATCGCAAAACTGCAAAAGTATATCTGGACAAAAGCGACCTCAAACGCCATTTGACGAAGAAGAAATGAAAATGTTAACGCATTTTTATGTCAAAAATGGCTTTCAGCAACTTCCAAATGATATGGTTAAGTATGAATTTTAAAGTCATCAGAGAGGCAAAGCCTCTCTTTTCTTATATAGTACGGAATACGCCTCTTTTTATGTTTTTTTTGCATATTAAAAGCGAAACAACAAAATCGAAATACAATAGGAGGATTTTAAAATGGAAAATACAGAATACTATACTGAATTAACGGGAGACTTCATGGAATCGCAATGTATGCAGGATTTACGTAACGGCAACATTATAATTACAGACGTGCCGTTTAAGTTTAGGGACTCTAACGCCTACTCTTCTGCTCACAAATTTGCAAGGGGTATTGTTGATGAGAAGGAACGCTGCTGGAGATTGTGGAAGCTGATGGAATGTTTGGAATCTGACATCGCAAATATACGGATTGCTCAGGAAATCAAAGAGTACGGCAGAACACATGCACAGTTATCAGAGGAAATACCGGAAGAGGACGAGTTTTTTAATATAGATAACAGAGAGCAGGATTTGACAGCAGCACATCAGCTCTACTTTGAATTCGCAACGCGGAAGCTATAGAGCTTAAGGAGGTAAATACATGCAACTTAACAACCCCGAATCTTACTACACAGAGTCAATTAACCAATTTGGAGACACCCAATGTATTTCCGACCTTCTTGCCGGCAGAATCAGCATTACCGATATCCCGACAGAGTTTCGCCAATATGTCGAAAAACAGATGGCTGAGATATTCTCCGCCTTCGGAGCTGTATGATAATCACAAGAAAAAAAAATAACAGCAGAAAAAACAGGAGAAAAAAGAAAATGAACGATTTAACATACTACGCAAAAGAAATTAACGATTGCCGCGAAACGCAATGCCAGTCAGATTTGCTGAACGGAAAAATGAAGATTGTAGATGTACCATTCGCATTCAGAGGCCGCGACGAATACGCAGCTGCACACAAATATGCAAGAGGTCTTGTGGACGAAAAAGAGAGATATTACTTATATTGGAAAATTGCAGAATGCATGGAATCTGATATGGTTAATCTGCAAGCGGCAGTTGACATCAAGAACGGCAGAATACCAGATTGCGAGCCAACACTTGACATTCCGGAAGAATCTGAATACTTTGACTTGGACAACAGAGCTCTTGAATTGAAAATAGCACACGAGATGTATTTCGAGAACTTTCCTACACGAAAAATCTTCTTTTAACACTTCTCATCTTGCTCGCTGTCAGATTTCATCATCCCCTTCCTCGGCTTCGCCGACCCATCCTCACAAAGCTCACACACACCAAACCAAACCTACAAGAGGTCTCCCCGACCTCTTTTTTAACCTCTTTTTCCTTTTATTTTGCATATTAAACAAGAACGGACGCGCGAGCGATTTCTTCCTGCCGTTCTGCTCCAAGAGCACGAGGCAGCATCCGGCAAAGCCGGAAGTGCTGAAAATACAAAACATGAGGAGGAATCCGTCTTGGAAAAACAGATTAAACCACATAGAAATCTATTTTCGCCAACAATCGCGCAGAAAAACAAGCACCTGACCGCAACGGTATTGCTGCCAAAAGCGAAATATTACCGGACGTATCTGGAGCCATATTTAAACGATGTAGTATACATAGAATGTACAAGATGGTATATTAATCCAGATTTTGTAGACGGCCGCCCTGGTGACCGCATACTTTTACTGGATGCAATATTAGTATCGGCAAAGCATCACGAGATACAGCGCCCTATTCCAATACCGCATATATGGACGGTTGTAGATTCCGAATGGAAACACCGCGTCCATGTAAATTCAGCCGGGAAACTATATTTAAAAGGCTTTTTGTATCTTTACGGGCATAACGGCGTTAAGAATATCGGATTTCAGACACTATATGCAAAGGCGTTACGGGGCTAAAGTATTGAAGAGAGGAGCGGCGAACCGCTCCTCTCTTCTCTTGTTTTTTATGTTTTTTTTATTTTTCAATTTTTCAGTTTTCCCTTTTCTGCTTCTTCAGCCAGTCTTTTCAGTTTTTTTCTCTTCTTTTTTCTCTATCTTTTTCTGCTGTTCTGCTGCCGCATCAGCAATCGCCAGTATATCAAACGCAGCGATAAAATCAGATACCAGAGCAAGAGCATCTTCCTGAAGCAGGCCGGAGTTTACGATACTTAACAAGATTTCTTTGCGGAGGTTGATTCGTTTTAATTTTACTTCAATAAAACGCTCACCTAAATGATATTTGTCTACACATTCACTTATCTCTTTTTTTATATCTTTAATCAAAAAGTGACAAATTGCAAATCCATTCTCTCGTATGCATGCATTCACATCTTCATTTTTACTATTGATAAAATAGAACACTTTGACTGCCAATCTTAATGAAAGTAAGCTATTGTGACCGCAATATTTCCATGTTCTTTCTGCATATTTTGAATCAAATGGATGTGAGTTGTAATATTCATTAATTTCGTTTACCTCATCGTCCCTCATTATCGGAAGGTAGAGCCTTTCTATTACTTTGCAGTTTGCTATTTTTTCTAACGGGTCACTGTCCTTATTGATTAAATGAACTACAACATAATATCTCTTATCTTCATCTCCTATATAAGTTAGCGCCCATGGTAATTTTGGCGATATTGCTTTAATCATGTTTTTCGGAAGTTTTCGGTCTTTAATCCTTACAAGCCCAAATGTGTAGAAATAATCAGCAAAGCATTCGTCTTCTATATACTCCATTGCCGAAGGGATGTATATAACTCCAAGTTTTTCACATGTCGTAAATGTACCTGATTTAAGATTTTTTAAAGTTTCCGGAAGCTGAACCCTATAAATATACTTATTCCAATCAAACGCATGAGCATCAATCTCCTCAACACCTTCAGGTATTTTGAAATTGCAACATCTTCTTACTGGACTAAATTTAATAAGTTTCTTTCCATCTTTTGAATACACAACTCCGTCAATTGATTTATAATACGGATTACTTTCTGTGATTTCTATGTTTTGAATACGGCATGTTCTATAATCAAATAATGAAAAATCGATTTCAGTATCAATATCAAGAACGATAGTTTCTGTACGAAACGTATTACCACTGTCCATTAAAGCGTTAATCTGGCTTTCATTTTTGATAACTACAACATCAATCCATGACTTTGTTGATGCAAAGGTCAAGATGTCTTGAGCAATAGCTGTAATCTTTTTATCCGGAAAAACGTATTTTAGTTGTTCGCCATCTTCACATGGTTTAACATATGGTTTTACCAGAATCGTTCCAAGTATTCCGTCTTCTTTGCATTCTTCTTGCTCATCAGCATATTCTTCTTGTTCATCAACTGGAAACATCCATGACCGACAACTACAACTAGTCACGTTGTCAGTATTTATAATATTTTCAGTTTCACATCCAGAAAAGGAACAAGAATTAGAAATCTCTTTAATCCCTTTAAGGTCTACTACCTCATCCGGTCTTCGGCAAAAGATATTTTCTAAGATTCCCCTGTTCATATCTGCCGCTTCTTTTTTGCTTATTTCGCAGCACCTAATCATATCAGCAATATCGTCTGGCAGCCTTACAAGCATATCACTGTCTAAAAAATACGGAGAATCAGATGTAACCTTTCTCACATTTGGAAATGCGTCATGATTAATTGTTATGCTGCACACATCTTTGCAAATGTGAATTTCAACTACATCTGGAAACACCTTCTTCGAATAAAAGAAAAATTCGTCAAATCCACCAAGTATCAAAGTCTTGACGCCAGGCTCAATCTCAATATTCTGGCACACTTCTGCTGCCGTTTCTCCTTCCAGCTCCTCATCGCTCATCCGTGCATCCGGCACACTATACAATTTCACCCCCTTCTGCAGTTCTACTTCTTTTCTTACGATTTTTTCAATCATTTTTCTACCTCCTGGTATATAATTTTTTATTTCCAGGCTTCTCGCCTGGCTCCTTATCAAGAACGGCTCGTCAGAAGGTATTCTGGGGGTGTATGTTTTTCTGTCTTTCTGCACTTCTTTTTTGCAGTTTCCGTACACAGAAAAATCCGTTCTTATTTAATATGACAAATAAAATTATTTTTGTAATGTTTTTTACAATTTTTTTTCTTATATATCCAATATGCTGGATTTTAGACTTTTTTGCTTGTGGAAAAATATTAAAAAAAGATACAGCAAAAACCCTTAGGGTTAATGCATAACAGAATTTTGTACAAAAATAAGCATCGCCAAGCGATGCTTATAGACCATATCAGAGGTTGACATTACTTTTTCTTTTCGGCAATTTTTCCAGGATATACGCAATAAGAGACAGGTATTCTTTTTCCTGTACGATTTTTAGCATATACTCCAAAATATCAGGCTTCCAGATATCTAGTGTTACCAGTTCAGCCATTGCTTCTTCGCTTTCTTCTGCTTTTCTTTCTGCCATTGACCGTACATTTAAGACCAGATAACGACGGGAAGATTTGGTCTGATAAAGTTTATACTGCAAAAGTGCAGCATCTTCCTTTTCTATTCCACTGCCTCCATATTTATATAAATCAGGTGCTTCTGAGTTTTTATCTGAGAAGAATGCATTGATATCATCAGTGAACTTGTTAAAATTACTGCCAGGTTTGACATATCTTGGGATTGCAATCGGCTTAAAGCCTTTCACAGTGAACACGATTACTTCCGTAAACTCCTTGTCATCTGTTTCGTAGAACTGGTATATGCTGTAATCAGATAGGCATGGATTCAAAAAATAAAAAATACCTTTTTGCTCGTATAATGCTTTTGGGACTGTTACATCTTTAAGTGGGCAATTGACAAACAGGTCATCTTCAATCATAAGCTTTGCATTATCAGGATATGTGAAAGTCTTAATCCCTGAATTTTTAAATATTTTACTCTTCATATGCTCCACAGAATCCGGAAGAATGATTTGCCTTAAAGCTTTACAGCCATAGAATGCGTTGCTCCCAACTACTATTAGCTTACTACCTTCCGAAAAGTAAACGTGTTCTAACGATATACTTGATGCAAATGCAGCATCATCAATCATCTCAACAGAATCAGGGATTGTAATTTCCGAGATTTGGTTTGATGTAAATGAATTTTTAAAAATGATTTTTGTTCCGTCTAAAACCCTTACATGTCCTGTTATTCCAGCCGGGCAGAATAATAATTTTGAACCATCTTTTGAATAGACAATTCCGTCAACTGTTTTATATGCATGGTTTTCATTACATATAAGTACATCTTTTAATATGCATAACCCCATTAATTCATGTGTAAAATAAATATCGTTCATTATGCGCTTTCTGTCATTGCAGACAAGATGTTCTGTTTCCTTTTTGATATCATACGGTAAAAATCTTATATCCCCCCATTCATTTAACGTTAACGTTAAAGTTTTTGTTTCATTGTTATATTCGTACATAGCCTTCGTTTCCTTTCTTTGTTTTTTGTCTCTTACGATTAATATGTGTAATCACCGCAATTTGTAGAAAAAGGTCGCAGATGCGCCGACAAAAATATGATACCGCGAGCTATGCTCGCGTGTACCAAGCCAGTAAGGGCTGACAAACGACGGCGAAGTCGGGGAATTACCAAAGACCGTCTTTTTTCTTGCTAACAAAGAACGTAGAACTACGTTCGAAGCCTGGTAATGAGCCCTACTGCAAAGCATGCGAATTATTAATATTGCACAGGCAAGCCACGGTGTTCCACCGGTTAGGTTCGATATATAGGTAATCAGGTCGTAGCCTGTTTTTCTTCAATTAGCGTCTTGAAATAGTTCAGGAAAATACGTTTTCCTTCTTTTCTGATGTTGATTGCTGCGTTCCAGTCTCCATCAATAGCGAATTTCTAATATGACAAATAAAAATTTTTTGTAACGTTTTTACAAATTCTTTGTTTTTGCCTTTAGATTCCAATACTCATCCCAACCATCGCCGGCGCAATCAAAACCACACTCTGCACAAGCAAAGCGAAAGTCAGTATCCATGCGTTACCGTTTTCTTTTTCTTCTTCTTTTTGCATTTTCTGAAAGCAATTTTCTTCGCAAAAATAGAGGTTAACAATCATCATCATGCCAACCAATACCATCAGCACAAATCTTGCCTGAGGCGGTATCCTATCCATCCCGTTTCCGAATGCGAAATACACCAGCCACGGCTGAAGCAAAACATATATGGTATCAGAAACCAATATCTTTTTTCTCATTATTTTTTTCTCCTTATTTGCAGTTTTTTTTGTATACTTAGTATGCAGGATTTTGCAAAAAAAAGAGCCGAAAGATTCGGCTCATGCTTTAAATATCAAACACATCTTCATCCTTTTTTGCTTTTCCAATCGCGTCCAAAAGATACGCTTTTACCTGGGTATCTGCATTTACACCATACATTTCATAAGCATTTTTCAGTGTTTCATGTTTTATCTCGCATACATCCAACAGGTTTTTCAATGCTTCGGCATCATTTTCAGATGCACACCAGGAAATCGCAGCAGGTGCGATAGTGTCCAGATATTTTTTTAATTCTTTTCCGTTTTTGCTTTCTTTTCTTTCCTGATTCATATTTTTGTATGTAGTTACAGCAACTATTTTTAACATATCTGTATCATTTACATATTTATATAAGGAATCCAGAAAATTCCAGATTGCCTTTTTTCGTCTTTGCTTGCCATGTACCAGAAATGAGATTTTATCAAACCGTTTTGTAATTTCGGCCTTATCTTTTTCTGTTAATCCAAGAGGGACGCAGAATATCTGTCCGCAATATTCCAATGCAAGAATATTTCCGGATGCCGATGGGCGTTTAATTTCTTTGCCAAATGAGTCTAAAGAAAACAAACATGAACTCTCATACATACAGGAATGCTGCCCTGCATATAGTATAAAAATACGAAAAATAGACCTTAACGCTTTTCTGTCATCTGTAATCGCAAATACCGACATCTGTAAATTGCTTGTATATTTTTGTCCATTTTTATCCATGAGGCATTACAAATCTCCCTTCTTTATTTTTATGTGCTTAAATCTCAAACACATCCCTCTCCTCTTCACTTTTCCCCAAAAACTCCATCAGACACGCCCGAATCTCCACCGGCGCGTCTGGGTTTCCGTCAAAGACCTTTCTCACAGTTTCCCTATCAGCCAGGCCCTCCTTCAGCATTTCATACAGCAGCAGGCCATTACTCTCCTGTACACACATCGCCGCTATATACCCGCTCTTCTGCTGCAGATATTCCTGGATATTTTTCCCTATTCTTTTCTTCTTTCTTTTTTCGCTCATCGCTACATATGTTCTGAAAGCTACTTCTTCCTGAAAATGCAAAAACGGGTTTTTGTACTGCATTTCGAAATATCTCCTCAACAGAACAAGCCGCAGCGGAGCAAACGGTATTTTTGCAATCCGGAGCAGCAGCTCGTCTCTTCTCCTGGCGTCTGCTTCCATGATTATACGGCTGACATACTCCACGCAGTCTCCAAACCGTATCTCAATTACATCGGAATTACCCCCAAACATCTGCGATGAAAGCTTATATTGCATATATGTTATGTTTTCAGTCGCAACCAGCAGCAAATCTGCAAGTTTTTCGATTCCTTCTCTTGTATTTTCTACCTGAATCAGGTTTAAGCTGTTTTTTGCCATTCTTTTTCTTCTCTCTCTGCGGCATCCCTTGCCACTATATCTTCCAGTCGGCCAGCAAATGTTTCGCATATTTTTTCCGTTTCTTTTTCTTCCCGTTTTGTATATCTTTTCACGGCCTCCGCCGCAAGCATGATGACAGCTGTCAGTCCGCACGCAAATAATGCTCCCTGCATATCGTTCTCCTTTCTGATTTTTTTGTATATATATTATGCTGAAATTTTGCCAAATCGGATATATTTTTGCGAAAAAATTAAAGTAATTACAGGAAAAAAGACGAATTTCTTCGGTAATTGCTTTAAAATTAGTATTGACAAACTCTGAAGTATGGTTTAAAATTAAAGTAAATATAGGAAAAAAATAATATTTTTCCTGTAATTACTTTAAAATCACACATGGAGGTGAATTAAATGGTATTTTCGTATGAAGATTGTATACAAAAATACGGGTCGGATTATCAAATCAAGAAAGCCGTATCGTGTAAAAAGTTATATAAAATTGAAAAAGGTGTTTATTCTGATAAACAATACCCATCAGAGCTAAGCGTTATTACGTTAAAATATCCAAAAGCTGTTTTTACAATGGAAAGTGCGTTTTATTATCATGATTTGACTGATGTAATACCTGAAGAATATTTTTTATTAACATCAAAGCATTCATCAAAAATTAGAGACACTAGAATTAAACAAATATATGATAGCTGCTCTTCTCTTGATATGGGGAAAACAGTAATTGACATTAACGGAGCACAGATTAATATATATAACAAAGAACGCATGTTGGTTGAATTACTAAGAAACAAAAATAAGCTACCATTTGATTACTATAAAGAAATTATATTAAATTACAGAAAAATCATAAATACAATAGATATCGCTCTTGTAATGGACTATATATATGCATTGCCGAAAGCTGAATTTGTATCTGATGCTTTACAATTGGAAATCTTGTAATATCGTTAATCATGTTCATACAGCAAATACAGAAGCATTAACGAAAGGAGTAAAATATATGATAAATATTGCAGAGATGATACAAGCAGAAAACAAAAACGGATATGTTCAGACAGACCAAGCTTCAGCAAAAGTTGCGCAAGACTTAATTTTAGTCGCCATTTCAGGGTCTTCTGTAAATAAAAACATCGCAATTAAAGGCGGTGTTGTGATGATGAATAAAACTCAAAACGTACGTAGAGCAACAAGAGATATTGATTTAAGCTTTATTCATTACTCACTGTCTGATGAATCAATTAATGATTTTGTATCTCAGTTACATATCCCGGGGATTAAGTTCCAAAGAGTTGGGAAAGGGAAAATAGAAGAATTACATCAGCAAGATTATCACGGAAAACGAATATATGTTTTAATTACAGATATGTTTGGAAACAGTCTTAAGACAAAAATGGATATTGGTGTACATAATCGGTTAAATATAGAGCAAGATGAGTGTAGTTTTAACGCAGTCATAGACAATCAGCGTCAAGAATTCAAAATATTGGTTAATAGTAATGAGCAGATATTTGCCGAAAAGCTACGCTCTTTGATTAAATTTAAAACAGTTTCTACAAGATTTAAAGATATCGCAGACTTATATTATCTTTCAGATAAAGTGAACACAGCCAAATTAAGAGAATGTGTTGATACTTATATTTTAAGTGATACAGAACTTCCACAATACAATAATGTTGACGATATATTAAAAGTATTAAATGTGATAGCTTCTAATAAGAAATACAAGAAAAGAGTAATATCATCTAAGCAGCTATGGATTGATGATGATATAGATGAAATGTTTTCGGTAATCATCCATACACTTGAAAAAATTTAATTTTT
>ENA-ORTB01004141-ORTB01004141.1-human-gut-metagenome-genome-assembly--contig:-NODE-4141-length-10384-cov-2.657372_pt1 | contig 10384 bp, 4 predicted proteins | sample MGYA00241905_ERZ509174 | MGnify/ENA primary metagenome ERZ509174 (study PRJEB26280, sample SAMEA2338851) | human gut metagenome | biome: human gut; feature: human-associated habitat; material: faeces...
AAAGCCTGTTACTGAACCGGAATCTGACCGGTTTTGAGACAAGCATGAATCTTGCAGGTGGAGGATATGAGTTTTTATATGCGGATTTTAAATAGAACAGAAAAAAATCGAAGGTTTCTTTTTCTTGCTGCGGTGTTTGCTGTATGTACTGCAGCAATGCTGACCGTTCTCATGATGCCGCAGAAACAGGTGGTCTGTAAGGGAGAAGCAGATTTCAAACAGTTTGGACTGCAAAGCGGAAAAGCAGTCGATCTGTGCGGAGAATGGGAGTTTTTTGAACAGAAATTCATTGCTACGGAGCTGGATGAAGAGCAGGTTTTCGGGAAGTTTGTCAGGGTGCCTTCTTATATGCCCCGAAAAAATGCAGGGATGTTCAACTGGGGAAGTTACCGTGTAAAACTGAAAAACTGTCCGCCGCAGTTTGACGTTTCTGTGAGCCTGAAAGGTATGCCGGCGGCTTATCGGATTTATCTGAATGGAAAATGTATTGAAAAAAGCGGAGTAGTTTCTTCCAATCCGGACGCACTGAAAGTCAGCAGGGATACATCGATCAGGACGACCATTACGCTTCAGTCTTCGGAATGTGATCTGATCATAGAAACAGCGGGATATCTGCTTCCGGGGTTGTCTTTTACACCGCGGATCCAGGAGGAAAGCGTGTGGAGTGAACAGTATGACCGTTATCATACCTGGATGATCCTGTTGCTTGGCATGCATATGTTGTTTTTATGTTCTTATTTATTGCAGCTGAAGATCACGCCGGACAGCGGTTACAGCAGAAGTGTTTTTCTGGTGCTGTTCTTATTGGCCATCCGTATGATCTATTCCGATGCAGCGTTTTCGGCAGTCATAGGCGGGACTTTGAAATATTATGATCTGATTCTGTTTTCTGTATGCGTGATGGAAAGTCTGGTCTGGGAATTTCTTCTGAAAAACGGTTATAAAAAAGACCGGCAGAAAAAAGATTTCGGAATTCGGGAAGGGATTCTGATCACCGGTGTCATTGTGATGAGCCTTGCAGCTTTTGAAGGGATTTTATCATGGAAACTGACCATGGACGTGGGTGTCTGGCTGGTACTGCTGATCCGCTTTGCAGGGTATCGCAAAAAAGAAGAAATATCCGGAGAAGATATGATCTGGGAAATAGGCATATTGCTTTTGTATACTGGGATCGTATTGTCAGATTTTGCACATATCGGCATGCTTCCTTATAGTGGAGGTATTTTCATGCTTGTCGGAGTGATCGCTTTTGATCTGAGTGTCAATGTCATTGACCGCTGGCGTATGAATAAAATTCAGCAGAGGGCACTGGAGGCGGCGAAGATTGAGCAGAAGCTCCAGGAAGCCCGGCTGGAGCTTGCACTGCATCAGATCAAACCGCATTTTTTGCAGAATGCCCTGATGTCGATCAAAGTGCTCTGCCGGACGCGTCCGAAAGAGGCAGAACAGGCGGTCTACGATTTTGCCGTATTTTTGCGGGGAAATATGAATGCACTGGAATCTGCAGAGATGATTCTGTTTCGGGAAGAATGTAAGACGATCGAGCGGTATCTGCACATTGAAAAGATGCGTTTTGGGGAGCGTCTTCAGGTTCAGTGGGATCTTCAGGAAGAAAAGTTCCAGATACCGCCGCTGACGATCCAGCCGCTGGTAGAAAATGCGGTATGTCACGGAATCTGCCAGAAGATGGAGGGCGGCACCGTACAGATCCGAAGTTTTCGAAAAAACGGAGAAATCTGTGTTCAGATCCTGGATGACGGGGCAGGATTTGACACCGAAAAACTGAAAGATGCGGACGGGATTGCCATAAGAAATCTGAAGCTGCGTCTGAAAGAATTTCTAAATGCGGATCTTGAGATTGAGAGCAGAAAAGGAGAAGGGTGCAGGCAGACAATACATATTCCATGGGAGGAGACAGAAGATGAAAATTATTCTGATAGATGATGAACCATTGATCCTGGAAGAATTAAGCTATTTATGTGAAAAACACAAAGATATTGAAATTTGCGGAAAATTTGTAAACCCAAAGCAGGCATTGCAGTACGTTGCCGGGCATCCGGTGGATTTTGCATTTTGTGATATCAGGATGCCGGGGATCACGGGACTGGAACTGCTGGATCAGATGCACAAAGAAAAACCGGATCTTCAGGCAGCGTTTGTCACAGCATATGACCAGTACGCATTTGATGCCTATCAGCTGGATGCCTGCGATTATCTGCTGAAGCCGTTTGGACAGGAAGAGGTGGACCGTGCACTGGATAAAGCAAGAAGGCTGGTAAGAACGGAACAAAAAGATGAAATGCAGCTGGAAATCCACACGTTTGGCAGATTTGATCTGTTTTTAAACGGTCATGCGATTGATTTTAGCAGCAGAAAAGCAAAAGAACTGCTTGCACTTCTTGTGGCGAGACGGGGCGGCATTGTGGAAATGGAATTTGCCGTGGATCTGTTATGGGAAGAAGAACCGTTCAGTGAACAGGTGAAAGGACGTTTCCGAAAAGCAGTGATGAACCTGAAAAATACACTGCGGGATCATGGACTTCTCTGGATGCTTCACAGCGAGCGTGGACGAATGTATCTGGAGACAAAGGGCGTTTCCTGTGATTATTATGAACTGATGGAAGGGCAGATCCATGCAGCGGAAAAATTTTCAGATGAATTTATGGCACAGTATTCCTGGAGCGAGGCCTTTCTTCCGGTTCTGGAACGTCAGGCCGGGATTGTAATGTCAAATTACAGTAATTAAAACAGTAAACACTTCAAAAAGGAACACTTCTGGAACACTTGCTTTCCTATACTTTTTTCAAAAGGGAAAAAATCCCGGAAAAGGAGGAAAGTAAAATGAAAAATGTAACCAGAAGTGTTCGTTTTGTTTTGTCCATGGTTCTTGTCATGGCAATGGTTCTGACTTCCATCGGAAGCTTCGGAACAGTCGCAAAAGCACAGACCGGCAGAGCAGCGGACGGATTGAAAGGAATCTACCGTATTTATCACACGGAAGATGCCACGCAGCGAATGGCTCCGGGAGCGGACCAGGCATCCGAGGGTAATACGCTCTGGCTGTGGGAACAGGGATCAACTGCTCCGGCAGACTGTGAGATGTTCTATTTTGAGCAGGCAGAGGACGGAAGCTATTACTGGTACAACAAGCAGGATGCAGAGCTTGTCATGCAGGCAGATACTTCAGTTGTCAGCCTTCAGAGAAAGAATGCCGCATCAGCAAACCAGAAATGGACGATCGAGAAAGTGGCAGGAACAGAAGATCAGTATTATCTGAAAAATGGTTCCCGTTATGCAAGTACTTCTGCAAACCGCCATGCACAGGTAAGTATGTCCGATACGGCACAGGCATGGAGACTTGCAAAGGTAGAGCCGGAAGTGAAACTCTCTCTTGGCAGCAGTACCATAAGAACCGGTGAGAGCACAACCGCAGCTGTGACCGGATTTGACGCAGACGGCGAAGAGCTGGATGGAAGCAAAGCCGTGATCACCAGTGAGAATCCGGATATCGCAGAAGTTTCCGGAAATACCGTTATCGCAAAAAAAGTCGGAACAGCAACGATCAAAGCAACATTTGAGGGCACAGAAGTCAACACAGAGCTGACCGTTCTGGAGACATCAAAAGAATGGCCGGGCGTTTATCGCATTGATAACGTAGAATTTGCCGGTTATCTGATCGAGCCTGGAGCAGACAATGTAAACGAAGGAAACAACCTGTACCTGTGGAATACAGCACTGAATCAGACACGTATGTGGGTATTTACGGAAGCCGGGGACGGTTATGTATACTGGCATCCACGCAACAATGTATCACTTGTGATCCAGGGAGGAGATCTGGATTCTTATCCTTCCATGGCAAAAAACACAGGCGAGGATACACAGAAGTGGAAGATCATCAAAGATGAGACAAGCGGAAATTACCGGATCCAGAACAAAGCATCCGGAAAATATGTTGCAACCGTAAACGATGCAAACTGGCAGCTGATCCAGATGAAAGAAGAAAGTGCAAAGACATCCCTGTGGGTCATGAATGAGCTGAAAGCGACCATCAGCTTGGAAGTTTCTGCAGGCTATCTGCAGACCGGAAAAACAACGAATTTTGCAGTGGTTGCAAAAGACGCATCCGGAGCAGCGATCAGCAGCGGTATCCGCACCGTAAGCAGCCATCCGGAAGTGGCTTCTCTGGAAGGCAATCAGATCAAAGCTCTGAAACCGGGCTATACGGATATTACGAGTTATCTTACAACAGGCGGAAAAGAATATACTTCCAACACGATCCGTGTTTACGTTACCGATGAAGCACCGGTATTTACCGGAAAAGAATGGTACAAAGATATTTCTACTGCAGAAGTAAACAGAGAGCCTTCTCATACAGATTTTGTTCCGTATCAGGATGCAGACACTGCATTTAACAGCGAGAAGAGTGCACTGGATGACCAGAATGAGACGGCAAGTACTTACTATAAACTGCTGACGCAGAAAGAATGGGATTTTGCACTGATAGAAAATCCGGAAAAAGCAGATGCAGCGGACGCAAAAGGTTATCTGGAAGAAACACTTCCGGAGGAAGCAAAAGCAGATTTCCAGAAAGAATTTGTACCGCATGCATGGCAGACTTATCGAAACGCAGATAAGACCTTTAAATATTTTGATGAAGCAATCTATACAAACAGTATCTATCCGTGGGGCAGTGCACAGGGAAATACCATCGAGTATGATGATCCTCAGGCACCGACGCACTATAATCCGGTAGGATATTACCGTACTGAGTTTGAACTTCCGGAAAACTGGGACGGACGTAAAGTATTTCTGTCACTGCAGTCCGTAAGATCTGCTTATTATCTGTTCATCAACGGAAAACAGGTTGGTTATACAGCAGACAGCTTTACGGCGCATGATTTCAATATCACACCGTATCTGAACAAGAATGGAAAGAATACGATCGCACTGAAAGTATATCGCTGGGGCATCGGAAGTTATCTGGAAAATCAGGATTTCATTCAGCTGAGCGGTATCATGCGTGACATTTATCTGTATTCCAAAGACAGCCGTGCAGAGCTTCGTGATTTCTTTGTACAGACAAGCTTTGCAGACCGCACAGACAAAAACAGCGATGTTACGATGAACGTGGATGTTGATGTCCGCAATCTGACAGACAAAGAAGATACCAGCGGCTACACCGTAGATGTCAAACTGAAAGACATGGACGGAAAGCTGATCGGTCAGGATACGATTTCTTATGATAAGCTGAAAGCACTTCAGGGTGTGACCGGTGCATCCGATCCGAATGCAGCAGATGCAGACGGCGAGAAAAAAGTAAACTTAGGTGATCGCAAAACAGCAACGATCGAAGTTAAGAATCCGAAGAAATGGTTCCCGGATACACCGAACCTGTACATGGTAACGCTGGAATTAAAAGACAGCACCGGAAAAGTGATCGAAGCAGAAGCAGAACATGTCGGTTTCCGCGAGATCTATAAAGTAAACATCAACGATGCAGAACAGGAACAGATGCAGATCACAGGACAGAAGATTATCTTCCGCGGTGTCAACCGTCACGATGCCAGCCTGGAAAATGGCAGTGCCGTGACAAATCAGGAGATCATCGATGATCTGAAACTGATGAAACAGTACAATGTCAATGCAGTCCGTACTTCACATTATCCAAATGCAAAGATTTTATATGATCTGGCAGATGAACTTGGTATTTATGTTTATGCAGAAGCAAACGTAGAATCACACTACGGAGCATATGGCGATCATAAAGTGCCGATCCCTGGAGGGGACAGCCGCTGGGTAACTCCGGTTCTAGATCGAAACATGAATATGCTGGAGCTTCTGAAAAACCATGCATCCATCATCGGATGGTCTTATGGAAACGAAGCAACTTACACAAGATGCCCATTAGACAATACTTACTGCTTCTGGGCAGCAGCAATGGCAGTTCTGAACCGTGATCCGAGCAGACTGCGTATGTACGAACGTGAATCCGATGGTTATTATCATCGTTATCAGAAGGATGCAGGAGCTGATCCATGGGGCATGGAAACCAGAAGCAAGAATATTGTGGATGTTCACAGTACACAGTATCCGGAAGCAAAGAACGTAGAAAGCTACGCGAACTACAAACTGCCTTATTTTGAGCAGGAATATGCACATGCAATGGGACAGTCTTTCGGAAGTTTCAATGAATTCTGGAAACTGAACCGCACATACTCCAATGTTCAGGGCGGATTTATCTGGGATTGGGCAGACCAGTCACTTGCAACCACAAGAGAAGACGGAAAGACATTCTGGGCTTACGGTGGAGACTGGATGGATGCGAGCTCCAATGCAGATGCATTCTGTGCAAACGGTGTTCTGTTTGCAGACCACACACCGTCCGCAAAAGCCGTACAGATGCGTTACGATCATCAGCAGGTGAACTTCTATCTTGAAAACGAAGATGCGAAAGTAACCGATGGAACGATCAAAGTAAAAGTCGTAAATGAACTGGAAAACAGCACCCTTGAGAATTACAATATCATCTGGAGCCTGAAAAAAGACGATGAAGAGATCGCAACAAAGACCATCTCCTTAAATACACCGGGTATGGACGGAGAAACCTTTGGAGAAGAAGTGATCACGATCGATCTGCCGAAAGTAAAACCGCAGACCGGCGATACTTACATGCTGGAGTTCTCCGTGCAGAATAAAGTAAAACCGGATTGGGATGCAACGCTCACCAAATACGACAATGTAGTGGCACATGAGCAGTTTGACCTGACTCCGGAATACAAGGAGACAAAAGTACTGGATTACGATGACATGTCTGAGTTTACCAAAGCAGAAGATGACGGTAATACAATGAGCATCGAAGGTGTTACAAAAGACGGAAAATCCTACGCACTGAAAATGGATAAGACAACCGGTATTCTTTCAGATTACACGGTGGACGGCAAAGTCGTTCTGGAAAAAGGTCCGGTACCGAGCTTCTGGAGAGCACAGAACTATAACGACACACCGGTTGCATACAACCGCAATCTGCGAAATACCGATGACAACATGGAACTGGTGGACAGTCCGGTTATCACACAGGATGAGAATGGAAAGCACATCCGTGTAGCATTAAACGTAAAACTTACGGTTGATGCAGAACAGACCTTACTCTATGATATTTACGGAGATGGAGAAATCGTAGTCCGCTCTGCCTTTACACCGAGAAGCAACTTTGCACCGGGTACCGCCGGAGCACAGGCACTGCCGAAAGTCGGTGTCCGCATGACTGTTGCAGCAGGATACGAAAATCTGGAATACTTCGGAAGAGGTCCGGAAGAAAACTACATTGATCGAAAGACGGCAACCGATGTCGGTGTATACAGGAGTACCGTAACAGATCAGTTTGTAAGCAAATATGTGAAACCACAGGAAAACGGAAACCACACCGATGTCAGATGGACATCACTGACCGATAATGACGGAAATGGTATTTTAGTTGCCGCAGACGGAACGGTAGAATCTTCTGCACTTCATGTAAAAGCAGAAAATATCAATCCGGTTAGCTGGACCGATTATCCGTATAACAACCAGACCATTCGTCATTCCACAGAAGTTCCGATGGATGAGCAGACTTATCTGTGCCTGGATGCGATCCAGCGAGGAGTCAGCAATACAGGATTCTTTAACCATATACCGCTGGAAGGATTCTATCCGACAACCAAGCAGAATGCAGATGGAAGCTACAACACTTATGCAGAGAGATTCCGCATTGTTCCGGTTACTTCCGATACGGACAAGATGGAAGAAAGCAAGGCAGGTTCTGAAGCAAGTTCTGTAGCAGGAGAACTGGAAGAGATCAAAAACCAGGCAGTCGCAGCAAAGAACGATGCCGAGACCGCAGCAAAAGCAGCCGAAGCAGCAAAAGCAGATGCAGAAGCAGCCAAGGCAAAAGCAGAAGAAGTAAAAGCAGCCGCAGAAGAAGCAAAGAAAGCCGCAGAGGAAGCGGAAAAAGCGGCAGACGCTCCAAAAGAAAACAAGGTGACAAAATATGCTGCGGCGTTTCTCGGTATCGTGGCACTGATCGCGCTGGTAGCGGGCGGCGGTTTCTATTTCTTCATCCAGCAGAAGAACAAGAAACAGGCAGAAAAAGAAGCTATTGACCCGGACGTGGACTACACCGAGGATACGGGTGACTTTGAGATTCCCCCGGAGGATGATTCGGAAGATGAGGATACTTCCGAGGAACAGGATGTAACTCCTATCTGATTTTAGGGCGGCGGTTGCCGCCTACATACCATAATCCGAAATAGATTGGAGGGAACGCTTATCGCAATTTTGATCGTGACCGAAAAGCCGTCCGTTGCCATGTCTTACGCCAAGGTTTTGGGGGTGCAGGGGCGGCAGGATGGCTACCTTGAGGGCAGCGGCTATATCGTGAGTTGGTGTATCGGCCATCTGGTAGAACTGGCTCCGCCCAGCACCTACGATGAAAAGTACGTCAAATGGAATGTAGCCGATCTGCCTATCCTGCCGCAAAGGTGGCAGTACCTTGTGTCTGCCAGCACAAAAAAGCAGTTCGGAATCCTGAAAAAGCTCATGCACCGCGCCGATGTGGAGAGCATTATCTGCGCAACGGACGCAGGGCGTGAAGGCGAACTGATTTTCCGGCTGGTTTACGAACAGGCTGGGTGTAAAAAGCCTGTTTCCCGGCTGTGGCTGTCCAGCATGGAGGACAATGCCATCCGGGAGGGCTTTGCAAATCTGAAACCGTCAACAGAATATGATGCACTGTATCAGGCTGCACTCTGCCGGGAACGTGCCGATTGGATGGTCGGCATCAACTGTTCCCGGCTTTTTTCCTGCCTGTATGGTCGGCCTTTGGCAGTCGGCAGAGTAATGACCCCGACACTTGCCATGACGGTGGAACGAGAAGCCGCCATTGCTACTTTTGTCCCGGAAAAGTTCTACACGGTGGCTCTGGAGCTGACAAGCGGTTTTGTGGCATTAAGCCGCCGCATTTCTGAAAAAGCGGACGCGGAAAAGCTGCTTGCGGAGTGCAGAAAGGAGATGGTGTCCACGATCCAGAAAATCACGCGCAAGGAAAAGGCCGAAAATCCACCGCCGCTCTATGACCTCACTACGCTCCAGCGGGATGCCAACCGCTTGCTGGGCTTTACAGCACAGCAGACCTTGAACTATGCACAGAGCTTGTACGAGAAAAAGCTCATCACTTACCCGCGCACGGACAGCCGTTTTCTGACTGAGGATATGGCGGCATCGCTGCCGGGGCTGATGTCGGCTGCTGCGGGAGCCTTTGATGTGCATGAAGCCGTGCCTGTCCATGCAGAGCAAGCAATCAACAACAGCAAAGTCAGTGACCACCATGCACTGCTGCCCACGAAAAGCATGGCAAACGCAGACCTTGCTGCCCTCCCTGCCGGGGAGCGGAATATCCTGCGGTTGATTGCCGCACGGCTGCTCTGCGCTGTGGGTGAGCTGCACCGCTATGCAGAAACCACCTTGACCACCCTCTGCGCCGGAGAGGAATTCTCCGCAAAAGGCAAGTTGGTGCTGTCCGACGGATGGAAAGCCATGGAACGAAAAATGCTGGGGGAACTTCTGGGCAAGCAAAAGGAAGCAGTTGTTCTGCCCGATGCGCAAGAGCAGAGCCAGTGCAGCGTTGCCGGTGCCGAACTGAAAGAGGGGCAAACGACCCCGCCAAAGCATTTTACCGAGGACCTTCTACTTCATGCGATGGAAACCGCCAGTGCAGACAGTATGCCGGAGGGTGTAGAGCGTCAGGGCATCGGCACTCCAGCAACCAGAGCTGCCACCATCGAAAAGCTGGTGCAGAAGGGCTTTCTGGAACGGAAGGGCACCAAGAAAACCAAGGTGCTGCTACCCACGGATAAGGGAAAAGCCCTCATTACCGTAATGCCCGAAGATATTCAGTCTGCGGATATGACGGCTGACTGGGAAGCGAAACTGCTGCAAATCGAGCGTGGCGAAATGGAGCCGAGCGAATTTATGACCGAGATCAATACGATGATTACCGAACTGGTAAAGAATACAGAAATGAAAAAAGGAACAAATGCGCTTATGAAAAACAAAATCATTGGTGTCTGCCCGAATTGTGGTGCAAATGTTGTGGAGCGTGAAAAGGGCTGGTTCTGCGAGAACCGGGAGTGCCGTTTCGTGCTGTGGAAGGACAATGCGTTCTTCAAGCGTCTGGGCAAGCGTCTGGACACTCATGTGGCGGACAAGCTGTTGCGGGATGGTCGGGTCCGGCTGAAGGACTGCAAGAGTGCCAAGGGCAAGACCTACAACGCCACTGTATTGCTGTCCTGTGAGGCCGATGGCCGCAGCAAGTTCTCTCTGGAATTTGAGGGTGGTTGCTGATGGAGCA
>ENA-ORTB01004142-ORTB01004142.1-human-gut-metagenome-genome-assembly--contig:-NODE-4142-length-10379-cov-2.842793_pt1 | contig 10379 bp, 6 predicted proteins | sample MGYA00241905_ERZ509174 | MGnify/ENA primary metagenome ERZ509174 (study PRJEB26280, sample SAMEA2338851) | human gut metagenome | biome: human gut; feature: human-associated habitat; material: faeces...
TGTTTGTAGAAGACTTCCAGACGGGATTTCGCGGTTTCGAGCGAATCGTCCGGGCGCTGGAAGAGTTCGCCGCCGCACTTGTCGCACTTGCAGGTAAGGTTGTCAAGATACGGGCGATGCAGCTCTATGTCGCCTTTCACTCCGCATTTTTCTTTCAGTTCCGCTTTCGAACCGATTACGGTAATTTCTCCGCAATCTTCGCACACCCATACGGGCAGCGGCGTGCCCCAGTATCTGTCGCGCGATAAGCCCCAGTCGATCACGTTTTCCAGGAAGTTGCCCATGCGCCCTTCCTTAATCGTCTCCGGAATCCAGTTCACCGAACGGTTCGCGGCAATCAGTCTGTCTTTCACCGCCGTTACTTTGATAAACCAGCTGGAACGCGCATAGTAGATGAGCGGCGTATCGCACCGCCAGCAGAACGGATAAGAGTGCAGAATTTCCACCGATTTCAGCAGTTTTCCCGTATCTTTCAGGTCGGCAAGCACTTTCTCGTCCGCCTCCTGCGCGTGCAGTCCCGTAAGGAATCCGCACCCCGCGGGGAATTTGCCCTCTTCGTCGATGAGCTGCACGACGGGAAGATTGTACTTTCTGCCTACGCGGTAGTCGTCCTCGCCGAACGCGGGGGCGATGTGTACCACGCCCGTGCCGTCCGTTAAAGTTACGTACGTATCGTTCACCACATAGTACGCCTCTTCGCGGAATTTAAACACGTCTTTTCCGAACGGATACAACGGCTCGTACGCCGTATGTTCGTATTCGCATCCCTTCTTTTTACCGATGATTTTATATCCGCCCGAAACGTTTCCGTCCGCGTCCGCAACGCCTTCCGCGGCGCCCAGCGTCGCCGTCAGAAGCCCCTCGGCAAGAATGTATTCCTCGCCGTTTTCGTTCATTTTCACGCGCACGTATTCGTAATCGGGGTGCATGCACAGTGCCACGTTCGAAGGCAACGTCCAGGGCGTCGTCGTCCAGGCGAGAATATACGTATTCTTTTCGCCCTTCACTCTGAATTTCACGAACGCGGTTTTCTGCTTCACGTCCTTATAGCCCTGCGCCACTTCGTGCGAAGAAAGCGCCGTGCCGCAACGCGGGCAGTAAGGCACAATCTTATGCCCTTTGTACAAAAGCCCCTTTTCGTGCATCGTTTTCAGCGCCCACCACTCCGATTCGATGTAATCGTCGTGATACGTTACGTAAGGGGTGTCCATATCGCACCAGTACCCTACGCGGTCGGACATTTCCTTCCACTCTTCTGTGTACTTCCATACGGACTTTTTACACTCTTTTATAAACGGCTCTATGCCGTACGCCTCGATTTCCGTCTTGTGGTCGAAGCCGAGTTTTTTCTCCACTTCCAGTTCCACGGGCAGCCCGTGCGTATCCCAGCCCGCCTTTCTTAAAACGTGCTTGCCCTTCATCGTCTGATAGCGCGGAATGATATCCTTCATCACGCGCGTTAAAATATGCCCGATATGCGGCTTGCCGTTTGCCGTGGGCGGACCGTCGTAAAAGGAAAATTCTTCCTTGCCCTCGTTCTTTTTCACGCTTTCTTCAAACACGTGATTTTCGTTCCAGAATTTCACCACTTCTTTTTCGCGTTCCGCGAAATTCAGCGATGTATCTACTTTTTTGTAGTCTGCCATACTCTTTTCTCCAAAGCGTTTTTCTGTTTTTTGATGTGAAACGCATCGTAGCGCGCCGTCATCGGCGCCGCGCTTCCCGCCGTCGGGATTTGTTCAGCAAAACAATCCTCTGCGCCTTTCCACGGAGAGCACTTCGAACCCCTCTTTTTCCACCGCGGCGCGCAAAAATTCGTCGCTCACGGAAGAAAGCGTTTCCACAAACACCGCGTTTTTCTTCCTGTCCGCGCTCGCCTTCAGGACTCCGTCTTTCAGCTCCAGCGCCTCCGAAAGCCGCTCGCAGCACAACGCGCAGCAAAGATCTTTCACTTTAATTACTTTTTTCATCTCTTCCCGCGCGTCCGTCGCCACGCTCTTCCCTGTTTCAAATCCGCGTTCTGCCTGTCCGGATCGCCGTTTTTTACGGCGTAACGCGGTTAATATCGCGGGGGAACATCGTCGCTTCGCGCACGTTTTTAAATCCTAACAGATGCATCGTCAGCCGTTCCAGCCCAAGTCCCAGTCCGCCGTGAGGGGGCGCGCCGTATTTATGCAACATAAGGTAGGTTTCAAACTGCTCGGGATCCATGCCCAGCCGCTTCATCTTCTCTACCTGCTCGTTGTAATCGTGCACGCGCTGCCCGCCGGAAGTGATTTCCAGACCGCGGAACAACAAATCGAACGAAAGCGTATATTCGGGATCCTCCGGGTCGTCCATCGTATAGAACGGGCGTTTCTTCGAAGGATAATGCGTAACGAAAATGAAATCGGAATTGAATTTCTTTTTCGCGTATTTACCAAGCATCTCTTCTTCCGCCGGGTCGAAGTCTTTCATGTCGGTCGGCTGATACTTGAACTGCTTCATAATCACCTGCTTCGCGTCCATGAATTTAATCACGGGAATCTCGGTGATTTCGGGAATATCCGCATGCAGCAGCGCCACTTCGTTCGCGTATTCCGTTTTCAACAGATTCATGATGTATTTCAGCGCGCCCGTTTCCATATTCATGATGTCCTCGAACGAATCGATGAAGCCCATTTCGAAATCCATCGAAATATATTCGTTCAGGTGGCGAGAAGTGTCGTGGTGCTCCGCGCGGAACACGGGCGCGATTTCAAACACCCGTTCGTAAACGCCCACAAGCGCCTGCTTGTACAGCTGAGGCGACTGTGCCAGATACACCTGCTTTCCGAAGTAATCCAGTTTGAAAACGTTCGTGCCGCCCTCGGCGCCCGCAAAATTGATCTTCGGCGTGTGCACCTCGGTAAAATTCTGCAACGTTAAAAATTCGCGGAATCCGCGCTGAATGCCTTCCTGCAATTTGAAAATCGCGCGTTCGCGAGGATTGCGCAGCGTTACGGGGCGGTAATCGAGGTTCGTGTTCAGATCGCACTGCACCTGTTTTTTCGTAATCACCACCGGCGAAATCGCCGCGGGGTGCGATAAAATTTCCACGTCGTGAATCTGCAGCTCGTAGCGCTTCGTACCCTCGCGCGTCTCGCCCGCCACAACTTTGCCCGTAACCTTCACGGCGCATTCCTCTTTCAATTCTTGCGGCATGCGGTACGAAGAGAACTCTTCGGAATACACGCACTGTACTGTTTCGCGCGCCGTACGCAGAATCACGAACGCAAAGTCGGACATCATGCGTATGTTGTGCACCGTGCCTTTAATGGTAACGATTTGGTTTTCGTACTTTCCGAAGTCGGAAAACTCCACCGTCGTCTTTTTGATTTCACCCGTAACAGCCATAAAAAATTTTCTCCTGAAACTACCGTTTTTTGCAAAAAACAGAAAACGGCGCATTTATACTCTTCTATTTTAATGTTTTTATCGAAAAAAAGCAAATACTTTCGGCGGAAATACGAAAACTAATCTTAAAATTTTCTTTCGCGCGCGCAAATTTTCGCCGATTTCGAAAAAAAACCGATTTTCCTTTCTTTTTCTTCGCCGTTTTCTTGACATCCTGCCGAAAATCCCTTATAATATACGAGAAGTCTGCGGTGTACGGAGTCCGGAAAAACGTAATCCACAATTATTATACGGGAGCTTGCGTTCGGGCGGATAGGCAAGGTCTGTTTCAACCCGCGTAGACGGCTGTTGAGCAAAACGGAAAGCCCGAAGCCGACCGACAGAGCACCCACCTGCGAGAAAGCGGGTTTCACCTTTTCGGGGTGCGGCACAGGCGGATTTTCACTTTAAAATTTCAGCCGACGGGTAATTTCCCCGCCGGCTTTTTTTATTTTTGTGAATTATACGATTAAACACAACAGTCGGTAAATATAGAAAACAAACCCGAACAAAGGTGTTCGGATTTGTTAGCAGATGGTGACCCCTTTGAAGTTAAAGACGAACTATTTACTTGTTCAAACGTAACTGTTTTGCTTTGTCCTTTATAATTGAAGGTGATAAGAAAGCGGTCGTCGTAAAGGAAAATGCTGTTCACGAAACCGTCAATCAGTTGTTGTTTTCCTTCTTGCGAAGATAAATCGAGTTTGCGATAACTATACAAGGCAAATTGAATCTGTTCTTTCGTTAGTACGGGGTGATTGATTTGCGTTTTAAATAATTCTACATCGAGATTGCTTTTTTGTTCTTCCAAATCGTCGAGCAGTTTTTTCGTTGTCGAAGAAAACACGCCCTGAGCAATTGCTTCGGCAAGGTTATTTAATTTCTTTTCGACTTCCGACAGTTGATTTTTCACGACCGCTACCGCCGCATTTTCTTCCGTCCGCATTTCATATATGCGGTCGGAAAGTTCTTCGATAACCTCATCGTTGGAAATCAGGGAAAGTATTTCTTCGATAACCAAATCTTCTATCCAATCTTTTTTTACGGCTTTTTTATCGCATTTATGCTTTTTTGCCTGATTGCACTTGTAATAACGATATTTCGACTGCGTGTGACTTGTACCGATTTCACCGACCATCATTGCGCCGCATTTACCGCAAAATAACCGAGTAGTCAGCAGATAATCGTCCTCGCTTCTGTGCATCGCAGGGGCTTTTTTATTGTTTTTAAGCCTTTGCTGGACGTCCTCGAATGCATCTTTATCAATAATCGCGGGAATAGCGTCGGGGAGAAGGATATCGCCGAATTTGTATTCGCCGATATATTTTCGGTTTGTAAGTATGCGAAATACCGAATTGTAATTCATATCGTAGCCGCGATTTTTTATTCCGCGGGCGTTCATCAACTTCGCAATTTCTTTTACGCGTTTTCCTTCGAGATAAAGCGAATAAATTTCTTTTACTACCGGCGCGAGAGATTCGTCTATTTGATATTTGTCGTCGCCGTCGATATAATACCCGAACGGAGCGCGGACGCCGTTTGCTTTGGCTTTTAACGCGTTTTCGGTCATACCGCGTCTGACTTTTACGGCAAGTTCGGCAGAGTAGTATTCGGCACAGCCCTCAAGCAGCGATTCAAGCAAAATTCCTTCCGGACTTTCGGATATAGCTTCCGTCGCCGAGATCACGCGCACGCCGTTCTTTTTTAATATTCGCTTATAATGAGCGGAATCGTAACGGTCGCGTGAAAATCTATCTAATTTCCACACGAGAACGATATCGAACAGATTTTTATAACTGTCCTTAATCATGTGCTGAAATTCGGGGCGGTGATCTGTTTTAGCAGAAAATGCACGATCTATGTAATTGCCGATGACTTGCATACCGTTATATTCGGCATACTGCATACACTCGCGAAGCTGACCTTCGATACTTGCTTCGTTCTGCTTGTCCGAACTAAACCGCGCATATATTACTGCTTTCATTGGCTGCTCCTAAATTATGCAAAGTTGTATAAACGTCTTTAATAAAACTTCGTTGTTCTTCAATGGGATAATTCGTAAATGCGTGAGAGGAGTCATTTAAAAACTTTAGTTTTAAAAGTAGCGTTTCTTTTTCTTGTGTTGAAAGCAGTTTTTCTTTTTCTAAACCCAAAATAAAATCGTGTAATCGAGCTCCTTTTATGCTGGGTTGTTTAGCAATCTCATACGCATAGTAATTATGTAAATATTTTTCAATAAAAATTCTTACATCATTTTCTTTTATTGTGTTAGTCTCTGCCTGAATAAATTGAACGATATGCCTTAAAGCCTGTTCGTATTCGCTGCTAAACATATCATCATTTTCATCAATTTCACAAAAAGCATGATTGTCTTTTTCTCTTACAATTTTGATAAGCGTTTTGTCGTCTATTGCTTTTGCTGCCAATCTAAAAAAACTTTCATAGTGCATTAAAATTATAATTTGTTCATAACATTCTTTATTTAATATATTTATTATATCGATAAAATTTCTCATCCTATTTTGATCGAAACTTGTGACAGGATCATCCAAAAGCATAATCAGATTAGGATTATTATCTACTTGTATTTTTGCAAGAAAAACCGATAAAGCCAATGCTCTTCTATCGGATTCGCTCATGCAAAATCTTGTTTCATCAATCAGTTTACCCATAAAATATATTTTTACGCCATATACTTTTTTCTTTCCGCGTGAAGTCGCTTCTCTTTCGATGCGATAGTTATCGCCCCCTAATTTTGAATAAATAGACTGAATTTTTGCAAAATATTTGTTTAAAAATTCTTCTTGTTGCAAATCAATTGTTGCTCTTGTTTTCTTTATCTTTGTTTTTAATTCTTTTATATGATCTTCCGTCTGAATTAAAGAGTTTATTTCTTCATTGTATTTACCTCTTTGAAATAGCAAATTATTCTTATCGTATTCTTTTTGATTATTTTCTATTTCTTTAAGTAAATAATCGTTAGACAACTTATTTTGGTATTGTTCAAAGTCCTCGTTGATTATTTTTGTCGCTTTGTTTAAATCTTCTAAAAGAGCATTGATTTCGTTAAAAGTGTCGATTAAAATTTTTGAGTGGCTGAAATCGAACTCGGTTTTATTAACAGAGGACATTTTCGATGATAAATTATCCAATAATTCTTCTTTAGCCTCATCGATAAGCTGATTTATGATTGTTGCTTTATTTGTTAATTCATCTAATATTGTATCCGCTTTTTTGTTTAAATCAGTTTGGATATTATAATAAGAGGAGATGGGATTTTTCTGTTGAGCGCATTTAACGATACAATTGAAAAAGTTTTTACAATTGAATTTTTTCAATATGTCATTATGACATTTTTCAATTTGGTCTAATAAGTTAATGATAGTTTCTGAAAAATATTCGGATAAAACTTTTATTCTTTCATTATTAGTAATGTCATTACCGCATAAAGGACATTTATCCTTACTTATTTTTATACCTTCTTTTATCCATTGATCTGTTAAAGTCGGCATATTCTTTTTAATTATTTCAATTTTATTTTTTAATTGTTTTAAATCAATATCAAGTCTAAAATTGCATATTTCTTGTACTTGTTTAATTATTTGTAGTATATTCGAAAAATCAATTACAACATTGTCGATTTTTTCAAGTTTTTTAATTTTTTCAATTTCTGTTAATTGTCTGGTAAGATTTTTTATGTTTTCTGCGGACGAAAACAACAGAGAATCAATATCTTTAAAATCGTCTTTATAGGGTTGCCTTTTTATAATATCATAAGAACAATTGTTTAGCAGTTTTTCTAATTTTTGTTTATCTTCCTTTAATTTTTGCTCCTTTTCGTATAATGTTTTTTCAAATTCCTCGAGTGTTTGAATCAATTCAACACCCCGTTCACCCAAAATAAACGAAGTAAAACTTTCCTTATTTTTATGTTCTATTTTAAAATTTGTAAATACGTTCTCATTTACAAAATTTATGTCAAACACTTCTATATTGGTTTGAAAATCAATATCCATAGGTTTGATCCATTGGATTCCGTCGTAATTCACGTTATTTCTGTCGATCGTTAAAGATACTAAACACTTTTCTGTATCTTTTATGCCGATTCTACGCCGGTTATTAATGTATGAAATATCATTTGTTTTTAACGAGCGTATTATATCGCAAAACGTTGTTTTTCCATAAGTATTAGCTGCATAAATAAAAGTGAAAGGTTTTAATTCTATTCTTCCAGCTTCTGAATCTTTATATGTTCCTATATTTTTTATTTGTTTTATCCTTGTGATTTTCATATAATCATTTACTCCCTTATATTTGTTTTATCATATTTAAAATTTTACATACATTTTCCATGCACACCGTATTTCCCGCTTGCTTGTATTGTTCTCTCTCGGGAACGACAAGAGGGAAAGAGAAGTTTTTCGGAAAACCTTGCAAAGCAAGGCATTCCGACGGGGTAATGTTACGAATTCCGAAATTGTCTTTTATAATCGGCACTCGGTCGTAATACGTTCCCATATTCGCTTTGAGCGTAAATGATATGCCGTTTTTGCTCGATTGAATACCGTAATCCGCAAATCGATACAACTGCTTTTCGTCGGCAATATATCGACTTAAACGTTGATGCTTTGCCGAATCTGGCGAATAGTAATATTTGTCATCCGCTTTTACGGTTACGTCGATAATATCTGTTATTCGTTTTTCGAGCGGAACTTTTTCCGGAAACGTAAAAATTTCACAGGCGGTTCTGTCCGAAAATGCAACGATATACGTCCTCGTTCTGTGTTGCGGAATGCCGTAATCGCAAGCGTCTGCAACAAGGTAGCGAATAAAATATCCACGTCCCGCAAGTTCGTTATGAATAACATTGAATGTTTTTCCGTGATCGTGTTCCGTAAGATTTGCGACATTCTCTAAAAATACAATAGAGGGATGTTTCGCATCGATTACTTTTCCGATTTCGAAGAATAAATTTCCTCGTTCGTCCGAAAAGCCTTTTTGTTTTCCGCAAACCGAAAACGGTTGGCAAGGAAAGCCTGCCGCAAGTATATCGAAATCTGGGATATCATATTTATCGATTGCGCGAATATCGCCTTCGACCAAAACCGCATCGGGGAAATTGTGCCGATAGGTCATACAAGCGTATTTATCTATATCGTTAGCCCATACGATTTCATGCCCGGCTTGCGTAAAGGCAAGGTCTATTCCGCCGATTCCGCAAAATAAACTGCATACTCGCATTATCTTGTTTTTGAGTTGAATCTGACCGACACGTTAAGCGGTAAATAATATTCTCCGCCGATTTTCTGAATTCGACTCCACGCGTATTTGTCGGCGCTAACATATTCAAAAAATGTGTTTCTGTACAAATAATCTCTGAAAGATTCTCTGTCGTTAGAGTGATAGCAGAGAATGTCGCCGTCGTCCATTACGACTATGTATCCGCCGTTGACTTGTTCTTTTCCGTCCCAAACTTTTCCCGCGGTCATTCCCGTAAAGCCTGCGATTAAAAAGTCTTTTAACGCCTTTTCGTAATAAACTTGCGGGTTCGTAACGTTAAGCGGATTTTCTTCCGCCATTCTTTCTACCGTTTCTTTTACGTTATGGTTGTCGTTGGCGGAAAGCAATCTGTCTTTTACGCACCAAGCCATAATTTTAGCCATCGATTCCCTGATAAGAAATAAATTGTTTGCATAAATGGGATTTTGCGTTTTTGCGAACTCGGTCGATACTAAATGACTTGATAAATATTCCTTGCATTTTGACCAACCGCGACCGTCTTTTTCCGATATCGCGTTAAATTCTTCCATCATTGCGTCGTTGCAACCGGTAAGTTTATAAAGATATTGAGAAGAAGAACCGGCATTAAAAAGAGTAGGGTTTTGTCCGAATTTCGATTTAATCGAAAAGCCCAATATGGACACGATGGCGGTTTGTCCGTCTCTTACTTCGATAAATATATCGTTTTTGCCGCCAAATTGTTTTTTCAATGCCTGAACGGCGGGTGCTTTCGGTTTGCTTACATATATTACGCTTGCAAAATCGCATACCGAATCGGGAGCGGGAACGGAATTGCCGCGTGCTTTTTTGATATTATCGAATAAAGTTGTGGCATTTTCGTTAAATTCGCTTGTGGGAATAACGGCAAATACTTCTTTGGAATCTTGCGGTTTAATTGTAACCGTAGATTTTTCTTCGTCGATGATATATTCTAAAACTTGACTCGCGCATTCTTGGCGAATTACTTTTAAAATATCGAGATAACTCTTATAATTTTTTTGCAGTAACTTGTCCGCGGTATATAATTTGCCTTCGCCGAGCAATTTCAACATAACGTAAAATTCCGCCCATTCGCCTTTATTCAGTTTCTTTCCCTTTATCGATTCAGTCATTTTTATCGAGTACCTCTTTGATTTTTTCCGCTATTGCTTGTATTACGGGAACCGTTACGCTGTTTCCGAATTGTTTGTAAAGGTGAACGTCCGCCAAAACGAGTTTGTAATCGTCCGGAAAACCTTGCAGTCTTGCCCATTCTCTCGGAGTCATTTTTCGGATGCCGTCTTTATTGATTTCGCCCTTAATGTGGGTGGTAGGCGTTAAATTCGTCTGTCTTTTATCTATGATCAAATTTCTTTCTCTGCCCATACCGCCGCAAACTATTGCACCCGATACGTCGTCGAGATCTCGAATTTCGTATCCGAATCCGTGACCTTTCGCCGCGTGACGTTCTTTATGTCTGATAAGCGTATCCATATAGCAGGTGCTGAGATAATATTTAGCGGGAACGGGATTTTCTTCCATAATATCGCGAATATGTTTTGTGTCGTCGGTTTTCGCGGGGAAGATAAATTCTTTTGGCGCAATATCGTTTCTGAATGCGACAATATAAATACGTTCTCTGTTTTGCGGAACGCCGAAATTACGGCTGTTTAATATTTGTTCGAACGGAGTATAACCGATTTCTT
>ENA-ORTB01004155-ORTB01004155.1-human-gut-metagenome-genome-assembly--contig:-NODE-4155-length-10347-cov-3.127089_pt1 | contig 10347 bp, 9 predicted proteins | sample MGYA00241905_ERZ509174 | MGnify/ENA primary metagenome ERZ509174 (study PRJEB26280, sample SAMEA2338851) | human gut metagenome | biome: human gut; feature: human-associated habitat; material: faeces...
GAAAAAATCCTGCGAGTTTGGTTGTTATCCTTTCCACAAAAAAGGAGAAACCTTATGAAACAGAATAGTAAAAACAACCTTGAAGTTGAAACAATTGGCGTTCCGATTATCGACGCGCTTTCGACAGAAGATAAAAAGGCATTTGCAAAGGCTCTTTTATTGTGTGCTATTGAATACTACAAAGGTCAAAATGAAAAAGACGATAAAAAGAATTAGTTTTCAGATATTAGTTGTCTGTGCGGCACAGTATAGATTTGACTTTTTTTCTAAAAAATAGTAAAATATAAAAGCCAACTCCGAATATTGCCGTTCAACGGCAAAGTTCACAACAAATATATTTCAGTCTTTGAAGTATCATAGGCAACGCTTATGCGCATACCTAAACATCGGTAGATATATCGTCCGTGTTTACAAACAGTATGCTCGCATTGCGTTTTTTCGTGATACTTCATTTGTTGTGAACGGGGTTGGCGCTCAAACGGTCGGTATTCTATATTTGCCGCTCTCGTTTGGGGGCGGCATCTTATTTTTTATAAGTATCATAGCCGCAAAACATTCGGGGCTGTGATATGGAAAGAAAAACTGCATTTATCGGACATAGACAAGTATATTTTATAGAAAAAGTTAAGGAACGGTTGCAAAACGCCATTGAACAATGCATCAATGACGGTTGCAGCCATTTTTTAATGGGAACACACGGCGAATTTGATAAAATGGCATTAGACGCTTGCCGTTTTGCCAGAAAGCAACACCCTAATATAAATATTGAAGTGGTATTAACGAGTTACCATATTATAGAAAAGAAAGATAGCCTTGATTATGTTCCGTATCAAGACGTAGAAACAGTTATTTTTGATATTGAAGATTTGCATTTCAAGCAGCAAATAACCGCAAGCAACAGGCAAATGATTGACGAGTGCGATACACTCATTTGTTATGTAGATAAAAAACAAAATTCAAGCGGGGCAAAAACTGCTATGAATTACGCTCAACGCAAGGGGCTTGAAATTATAAATTTATTTAGAGAAGAAGATAGTCCGACATTTGGTATGACTGCCGATGAAGCAAAAATCTATTGGAAAAACTATCTTTCTGGCATTAGAAACGTAAAATAGGGGCTTTATAGTCCTTATTTTTGTAATTTAATTAAATTTCAAAGCGGAAAATGCTTGACAAATCAATTTTCTTGTGATATGATATTTATGTAAATTTCAAAAAGGACGTGTGTCAAGTGGAACTACAATCTCTCGCAAACATAATACAAGGCAACATTCCAACACGAATAGAAGTTACAACAGGTCAATCCGTTGAAACGATTACTATGCAAGAACTTAACTATATTGCTAACGTTTCGGACGATTTGCCCATTGAAAAATATATAACCGTTCAAGGCGATAAAATCGGGACTTACTCTTTAACAAAAGAATACGACGTAGTTGTCGGATTGAGTTCGGGCAAAGCAATCGTGATTGAAAGCCGTCGCGCTGACAAACTCATTCTTTCAAATCTTGCTATTATACGGATAAACGATATGTCGGAAGTTGACCCCTACTATTTATGTTGGTTCATCAACAATAATACAGCGGCACTTAAACAATTAAAAAAGTTAAAACAAGCCACAACCGCCGTATCTATTATTCCGTTAAGTATGCTGAAAAGTTTTGAAGTAACGCTACTACCTATCGAAACGCAACGAACAATCGGTAAGATAAGCGAACTGAAACGGCAGCGGGATAGACTGACACATTCAATAGAAACGAAAAAAACGGATATTTTAACGCAACAGTTAATGAAAATATTTGAAAAGGAGTTGCAAAATGGCGATAAGCGAGTATGAAGTTGAAAATCTCTTTATTGAAAGATTAGGGACTATCGGTTACAAATATGTCGAATTAAAGAATTACACCGAAGTTATGCTGAACTTCAAGACACAACTTGAAGAGTTAAATAAAGAAGAAATCATCAAGGGCAAAGGCGTTGCGGAACTGTCGATTGCTGAATTTGACAGACTTCGCACACAAATTGAAAACAAAACCGTTTATGAGTCGGCAAAAATTTTGCGCGATAAGCAGGTTTTGGAATTAGACAACGGCAAGCGTATCTATATTGAGTTTTTGTCGAAAGACATAGACCGCAATATTTATCAGGTTACGCACCAAGTAACGATGGATAAAGACCATATGAATGAAGTCGTATATAAAAATCGTTACGACGTTACAGTTCTTATTAACGGTTTACCGCTTGTTCAGATTGAATTGAAACGCCCCGGCGTTGAAATCAACGAAGCAATCAATCAGATAAACCGCTATCGCAGATATTCGTTCCGAGGGCTGTTCCATTTCATTCAATGTTTCGTTGTTTCAAACTCTATTCAGACAAAATACTTTGCCAATGAAAACGAAACAAACGCGGACGGTACATACAAAGCCATACTGAAAAGTCTTGCCTTCTTCTGGACGGATGCGAATAACGAGCGTATCAACCAACTCAACGAGTTCACGGACGATTTCTTCACGAAATTCAATATAACTGCTCTATTGACGGACTATACCGTGTTGCAAGATACGATGAAAAATATTATCGTAATGCGTCCGTATCAGATTTACGCAACAAAAGCGGTTTTACGTCGTGTGTTGGAAGAAAACCGTAACGGCTACGTTTGGCATACAACCGGTTCAGGCAAAACACTCACTTCTTTCAAGTGCGCGTCCCTACTCCGTGATAACGGCAGAATTGATAAAGTTTTCTTTTTGGTAGACCGCAAAGACTTGGACGACCAAACCGTTGACGAATACAACTCGTTTGAAGAAGATTGTGTCGATAACACCGATTCAACCGCGGAACTCATTAAGCGTTTGAAAAACAGCGGAGAAAAAATGCTTGTTACGACCATTCAGAAACTCGCCTGCGCACTTCGTAACGAGAAATATAAGTCTATTATGGAAACGTACAAGACGAAAAAATGTGTGTTTGTTATCGACGAATGTCATAGAAGTCAGTTCGGCAAAATGCACGGTGATATTCGCAGAAATTTCCAGAACGCAAACTTTATCGGATTTACGGGAACACCTATTTTTGAAGAAAACAAAGGTGCAACAGGTCAGACAACGGCGGATATTTTTAACGCCGGCAATATGGACGCTTGTTTGCATAAGTATCTTATCAAAGAAGCCATCGCCGACGGTAACGTTTTGAAATTTTCCGTCGAATATCAAAACACGTTCAACGTTGTTACGACAAACGCTGCCGATATGACGGTAAGACGTATTGTCCACGAGCAAAGCAATAACCCGAATTTCAATCTCGAAGAATACTGCAAACGGAACAATATTGATATTTCAAACATTTACAGCGACCAACAGCGTATCGAACTCGTTACAAATAACATTTTGGAACATTATGAAAAGCATACGAAAATCGGCACGGATACCTATACGTCGCTCTTTGCAATTCAGTCAGTACCGCTTCTTCAAAAGTATTACACTGCTTTCAAGAAGTTGAACAAAAAAGGCTTGAAGATTGCGGCAATATTTACTTATGCGGCAAACGAGGATATGGACGAAGGAGCAGATACACCGCAATCGAGAGAATTTTTGGAACAATGTATCAAGGACTATAACGAAATGTTCTCTAACGGTAAAGAAAAACTGTCTTTTGGTCTTGATACGTTCGACGCTTACCGTAAAGACATTGCAAAGCGTTTGAAACAAAAAGAAGTTCCGCAGATTGATATTTTGCTCGTTGTAAATATGTTCTTAACGGGATTTGACTCAAAGCCGCTTAACACGTTGTATTTGGATAAGCCTTTATTCTGGCATTCTCTCGTTCAGGCATACAGCCGCACGAACCGTATTTACAAAGAAACAAAGCAGTACGGACAAATAATTACGTTCCGTAATATCAAAGACGAACAGGACAAAGCCCTGAAACTGTTTTCTGGCGACGGCAATCCGAACGCATATTTGCTTGAAAACTACGATTATTACGTTGCCGAATATGCCGACAGAGTTTCTGTCTTGCGTAACATTGCACCATCTTACGATATTGCGGGCAGATTGCAATCCGAAGACGACCAAAGAAAGTTTATCGTTGCTTTCCGTTTAGTTGCACAAACGCTTTCTACGTTAAAAACATTCTCAAAATTCGAGTGGAACGACCTTGCAAACGTTCTGGACGAAGACGAGTTCTTGGGATATAAATCGTGGTATCTCTACTACTACGATTTAGCAAAGAAAGACAGAGAGAAAAACGTCAAAACAACGCTTGTTGATATCGACTTCAATATCGAACTTATCCGCACGGATAAAATCAACGTCGTTTACATTCTCAACCTGTTAAAGGACGTAATCAAGAAAGACGAAAACGAAAAGAAACGCTCTATTGACTTGATTTTGCGAGAAATCGAACGTTCAGACAACGAGAGATTGAGAGCAAAACAGGAAATGTTAAAGCGTTTCGTTACGGAAAAGTTTTTCAGCCTTTCGCCGGACGAAGATATCGTAAAAGCGTATGAAGAATTTGAAGTGCAACAGCAGAATATGGATATCGAAATGTTTGCGGAAGAAACAGGCATTGACGTCGATACCATCAAGTCATTTATGTCGGAATATCAGTTCAAGCACGTTATCAGCCTTGAAGATATCCGCAAAAGATTAAGTCAAAAGGGATACGGACTACTTAAAACAATCAAATTGTCGTCCGAAATAGAAGAATTTGTTAAAGAACAATACGAAAAATTCAGAGCCGAAGGAGTATAAAATTATGGCAACAGATATCCAACTTCATAAACAACAAGCACAGGAACTTTCTAATAAACTTTGGGCTATCGCAAACGATTTGCGTGGCACTATGGACGCGAGCAAATTTAAGGACTATATTCTCGGTATCATCTTCTACCGTTTCCTTTCCGAAAAGACGGAAAAGTATATGGAAGAAATACTTAAAAACGATGGTATGACTTATGCCGATGCTCTCGCGTCCAACAATGAAGAATTGCTTGCCGCTCTCGACAAGTATTCTCTTGATAGTCTTGGTTATATCATTCGCCCCGAATATAGTTTCGGCTATATCGTCAATATGATTGCGGGCAAATACGATGGCAAAGTATTTTCGGTTGATTATCTTGAAAAAGCCATCGCGTCTATTCAGCAATCTACTCTCGGTCAGAAATCGGAAGCCGCATTTGACGGTATTTTCGACGCAATGGATTTGAAAGACAAAGACTTGGGCAAAGAAGTTTCCGACCGCACAAAGCAAATTGCAAAGGTTATAAACCGTGTAAACGATATTGAGTTTTCTTACGACGACGCTCAATTTGACGTTCTCGGAACGGCTTATATGATTTTGATAGGTTTATTCGCGTCAGACAGTGGCAAGAAAGGCGGCGAATTCTTTACGCCGAGTGCCGTTTCGGAACTTTGCAGTAAACTTGCGACAGTCGGCTTGAAATCCGTTAAAAACGTTTGCGATCCCACTTGCGGCTCGGCTTCTATGCTTTTGGAAGTTCGCAAAGCAGTTATCGCAAACGGTGGTACGGCTGAACACGCCGTAGGTCATTACTACGGACAAGAACTCAACGGAACGACTTACAACCTTGCTCGTATGAATATGTTAATGCACGACGTTCCGTATCAATACTTCAATCTTTTCAACGACAACACGCTTGAAAAGGATAATTTCGGCACGACTAAATTTACTGTTCAAGTTGCAAATCCGCCTTATTCGGCAAAGTGGTCGGCAGCGTCTTCCTTCCTTGACGATCCGCGTTTCAGTGGCGCAGGAAAACTCGCTCCGTCAAGCAAAGCGGACTTCGCATTTGTTGAACATATGGTTTATCATATGGACGATGACGGACGTGTTGCGGTTCTTCTCCCGCATGGCGTTTTGTTCCGTGGCGGAAGCGAAGATACTATCCGCAGATATTTGATAAAAGATTTGAACGTTCTCGACGCCGTAATCGGTTTACCTGCAAACCTTTTCCACGGCACGGGTATTCCCGTATGCTGCCTTGTTTTGCGTAAATACCGTAACGGCAACGCCGGCAACATTTGCTTTATCGACGCAAGTAAGTATTTTACGCCGGGCAAAAATATGAACCAACTTTCTTCTGACGATATCGACCGTATCGTAAATGCCTACGTTGAGCGTAAAGATATAGATAAATTCTGCCACGTTGCGACTATGGAAGAAATCGAAAGTAACGATTATAACCTTAACATACCCCGTTATGTCGATACATTTGAAGAGGAAGAAGAAATTGATATCAAAGCCGTTATGGCGGAAATAAAAGACCTTGAAAGCCAACGTGCAAGTCTTGACGCGGAGATTAATAAATATCTGAAAGAACTCGGAATTTTGGAGGACTAATTATGTCGAAAAGCAACGAAACAACCCCTAATGTTCCAACTTTGAGATTTCCTAATTACAGTAGCGAATGGCAGGTTTCGCCTATGGGAAAAGTTTGCACTTTTCGCAAAGGATACGGTATTTCAAAGGACAATTTGTCAAGTGACGGAACTCCGTGCATTTTATATGGAGAACTTTATACGACATATAAAACCGCAATCGCAAAAAATATAAAAAGCAAAACGAGTTTAGACCCAACGATATTATTTCATAGCAAAAAAAACGACGTAATCATTCCTTGTTCTGGTGAGACAGCCGAAGATATTGCGACATCCGTCTGTATTCCTTACGACGATATTTTACTTGGTGGCGATTTAACTGTTATTCGTAGTGATTTAGACGGTGCTTTTTTGAGCAATCAAATAAATTCGGTTAGGAAATATGATATTGCACGAATAGCACAAGGTAAATCAATCGTTCACTTGCAAGCAGATGAATTGAAAAAGATTTCTATTGCATACCCAACCATTGATGAACAACAAAAAATATCGGGGTTCATTGATCAAATTGACGAACGCATAGAAGTCCAAAACAAAATCATTAGCAAGTATGAAACCCTAATTAAAGGACTTAGTTGTGATTATTTTTCTAAACAGCCTAATCACATAGCAAAATTAAAAGACTTAATCATAAAGGGAAAAGCAGGCGGAACACCATCATCTACGATTGCAGAATACTACAATGGCAATATTCCCTTTTTAAGCATTTCGGATATGACAAGACAAGGGAAATATGTGGAATTTACTGAAAAACATATCAGTGAAAACGGTTTGGCAAATTCTTCGGCGTGGATTGTTCCTTCAAATAGCCTTATTCTTTCAATGTATGCGTCGGTCGGATTAGTGTGTATAAATAAAGTTCCATTAGCAACAAGTCAAGCAATGTTTTCTATGGTGTTAAAAGATTGCAATATGTTAGATTATATCTACTATTACTTAAACTTTTTCAGAGAAACACAAATACATAGACTTTTGGAAACCGGGACACAAAGCAATATCAATGCAGATACGGTTCGAGATATCGAAATACCATTTTATTCTAATATTTTGGTATTTGTAAAAACGTTACAGGCTATTGAAAACCGATTGAACAATGAAAAAGATATGCTTTCTCGTCTTATGGACTTAAAAACATACCTTTTATCAAGCCTTTTTATATAAACATTGACTGTAAGAGAAATGCTTTTTGCTTTTGTAGAGCCGAGAGCATTTCTTTTTCTATTTGTAAGCGACTGTACAGATTTTCAAAGCATTTACAAATCTCTTTTTGTTCGCTCTCTGAGTGAATTGTCATTAAATGTTTCATCAAATCTTCTTTATTTACAGCCTTTCCTTGACGCGCGCTTGTAATCATATAGCGAACACTTAATAGCGGATTCAACTCAATCAAATATTCTTGTAAATAAAAACTATTGATTCCTTTGATCCGATATGTTGTGTATGCAGGTGAAACACAATAGCAATCGTCAGTTGTTAGTATGCCTATGTCAATTTGAGTTGAACCCATACCGATGATTAAAGTATTTTTACGGATAACTTTGTTTTTGGAATAATCAGCCGAAAGTTCTTTTGAGTAAATCTCTTCACGTTTCCGTATCCCGTATTTCCCAACGGCGACAGATTGTAGGTTGTTGGCAACATTTTTCTCTGAATATTCTTCAAGAAAACCACCCAAAGAAGATTGTTTTTCGCCACAAATTGAACCGAAAATACGGTGTCTAATTCCTTTAATTAGAGATTTTTATGCGCTATTGAAAGAACTTTGTAACAAACTATTTAACAGTTCACATTGTAATAAAACGATTGAAATTAGACAAGTGGCAAATGTTTACGGCGGATATGCGTTTAATAGTAAAACTTACATTAGTGATGGCAAATATAAGATTGTAACTATCGGAAACGTAACAGGAGATAAGTATATTTCAGGCGATTATAACAGGCTTGATATACTGCCCGATAATATACAAGAACAACAAATTCTTCATAATGGAGATATACTTATTTCTTTAACGGGTAATGTGGGACGGATATCTGTTGTTGATGGCGATAATTATCTGCTCAATCAACGAGTTGCAAAATTGAACGTCAAAAACAACTTGATAAAAGCGTATATCTATCAATATTTGTCTAATTCTTCATTTGAAAAGGATATGAGCAATGCTGGACAAGGTGCAGCGCAAAAAAATATCAAAAACGAAGATATTTTATCTTACAACATTCGCATTCCGACAAGTCAAACTTATTTAGAAAAAATTGATGGTTTATTATCAACATACGATAAGTTAATAGCAAACGAAGAAAGGATTTTAGCAAACTTATATCTCCAAAAAAGTTTTCTTCTAAACGCTATGTTCATATAAACATAGCGTTTAGAAAATAAGATTTCTGTTGCAATAAAAGGTTTAATATTTTTGTTTCGTTTTCTACCTTTTGGGCTATTGTATCATAATGATTTCTAATTGAGAATTGTTTTTCTTCGGTTGTAAAAGGGATTTTTAGCGAAGTTAATGTTGAAAGTTTTATATATGGCATTGCACCGCCTTGTGTTTCTTCTAAAATCTTTTGCGGCAAATACGTGTCTATTCCCATTTTTACAAATTGAGCGTCTGCCTTAAAACTCATTAAAACATAAGTGCGTTGATAGGCGTTAAATTTACCATAATAGTATTTCGTATGTCCGATATCGCCATTGCCAGCAATTAAAATCGCTTCACCGTCAAAAGCATAATTATCTATTGAAAGTGTATCTTTCCCGCAAGTAAAGAACGGATATAAACCGTTTTGATTATTTACGTTTGCATCTAATTTACCTGTTGTTATCGAACATAATTCACCCAGGGGTTTGTATTCTGCTATACTCGAAAGCATTTTGCGACAAAGTTCTTTCTTTAAGACCTTCAAATCACTAATGATTTTGTTTTGGACTTCTATCTTCCTGTCAATCGCGGACAAAAATGTAGCAATTTCCGTTTGTTCTTCGATACTTGGAACGGTACATTTTGTTTTTTTGATTTCACTATTAGAGATTTCAAGAAATGTTGAACCTGACGCATATTTGATAAAATGCCGTTTTTGTGTCTGTGCTAAATAATAAAGAAATTCATTATTTATGTCTTTTTTAGGTATTAAATTTTGAAATCCTTGATTTGTAGTGCAATCTTTTTGTGTAATGGAGCATTCTCCGACAGTGGCTCGGCTGCTCAACAAAATACTCCCTGCTGGCAATATTTTTGCACTTGATTTTTGTAAGCCAGGTTGTGAAATTGTCCGCGCGCTCATAGAAACGTATTTTGAATGTCCGACTTCCGTAGGCGTAAACCATTGAATACCACCATTCCAAAGAGTAGAGTCCGTTGTGTCTGGTGTTCCGCCGCCAACAACTTCTGCGATATCTGATAAACGTTTTGATGACCAGTTATCTTGGAATTGCTTAAATCTCAAAGTTGGAACTTTTGAGAAAATAAGTTTGTTATGTTCCAACTTTGAGATTTGCGGAATTTACGGACGAATGGGGAAAATACGAATTATCGCACTTTGTAACTCGTATAACGCGCAGGAACAAAAACAACGAATCGTCATTACCGTTGACTATATCGGCGCAATACGGACTTGTAGACCAAATAACTTTTTTTAACAAGACTGTTGCAAGCGTTGATTTGTCGGAATATTATCTGCTTTACAATGGTGATTTTGCTTATAATAAAAGTTATTCTAACGATTATGCTTGGGGTGCTGTAAAGCGTTTGGATAAATACGAAAAAGGATGTTTGTCAAGCCTATACTTTGTTTTTCGTCCAACGGACAAAGTTGATTCTGATTACCTTACTCATTATTTTGAAACAAGTAAATGGCACAAAGGTATTTCGGACATCGCAGGTGAAGGCGCAAGAAATCACGGCTTGTTAAATATGGCGGTTGACGATTATTTTGCGACAAAACACTA
>ENA-ORTB01004160-ORTB01004160.1-human-gut-metagenome-genome-assembly--contig:-NODE-4160-length-10329-cov-4.027156_pt1 | contig 10329 bp, 10 predicted proteins | sample MGYA00241905_ERZ509174 | MGnify/ENA primary metagenome ERZ509174 (study PRJEB26280, sample SAMEA2338851) | human gut metagenome | biome: human gut; feature: human-associated habitat; material: faeces...
TCACGAACAACCTTGATAACCTTAACCTTGTTAGGACCAACTTCTGTAAGTTCGATATCGAATGAATCCTTCTCTTCTGCTGCTGGAGCGTCTCCGCCTGCTGCTGCTACAACAACACCTGCTGCTGCTGATACACCGAATTCTTCCTCACATGCTTTAACTAAGTCATTTAATTCTAATACTGATAAACCTTTGATTACTTCAATAATTTCCTGAGTTGTCATTATTATTTCCTCCATTAATATAATATAGTTTAATAATTGCTGCTTCTATTAAATAGAAGCCGACGTGCCTGTATGCACAAATAATTAAGCTTCCTTCTGTTCTGCAATCTGCTTGATAACACGAGCGAAGTTTGCAATAGGTGACTGGATACTTCCAAGGAATTTGGAAATAAGTACTTCTCTTGAAGGAATGTTTGCAATAACTGCGATACCTGCTGCATCGTAGAATGTACCTTCTACAACGCCACCCTTAAGCTCAAGTGCCGGAGCAGTCTTTGCGAAGTTAGCCAGGATTCTGGCTGCTGCTGTAGCATCTGTCTTACAGATAGCTAATCCGGTAGGTCCTTCGAGACATGGCTTCAGTCCCTCGAACTCTGTGCCTTCAATAGCGAAGTTGATCATGGTGTTCTTGTATACCTTATAAACAACCCCAGCTTCTCTTAACTGCTTACGAAGCTGTGTGTCCTGCTCAACTGTAAGTCCACGGTAGTCAACTACAACTGCTGTCTGAGCACCATCTAAGTTAGCTTTGATTTCTTCAACTACTGGCTTCTTAATCTCTACCTTTGCCATAATGCGCCTCCTTGTTTTACTAATGACTGCACATAGTTAACAGAAAGCATCTTCTGCTAAAATAAGAAAAGCTCTCTGTCGATAAGACAGAGAGCATATAGTTAAAATAATATTAACGATATATTCCTCGGTAGGCGTTTTTCAACTTATGCCATCCGGCACCTACTGTCTTCGGCAGTTCATCGAGAGGTACTTTACCATAACACAAGGAATATGTCAATACGTTTTTTCACTTTTTGATGTAAATTTTCACTTTTTCGTGCAAATACTTTTGCTCACATTATTTATGATGTGTAATTCTTTTATATCTGTTTTTGTCTGGATCTTATTCTTCCCATTTCTTTACAAGAATGCTTGCATTGTGTCCGCCAAATCCAAGAGAATTGCTCAGCGCATATGTAATGTCCTTATGAACGCCCTCACCCTTTGTATAATTCAGATCGATCTCGCCTTCTGTCTCACGAAGACCTACTGTTGGATGAATGTATCCATCTTCGATAGATTTTACACATGTAATAAATTCAACTGCTCCGGCCGCGCCAAATAAATGACCGATCATGGATTTTGTAGAATTAATATTTACATTATATGCATCTTCACCAAATGCTTTCTTAATTGCTCTTGTCTCATAGAGATCATTGTGGTGGGTACTTGTTCCGTGTGCATTGATATAATCAACGTCTGCCGGTGTAATGCCAGCCTCGTTGATCGCAAGTGTCATGGCTCTTGCTGCGCCCTCTCCATCCTCGGCAGGGGATGTAATGTGAAATGCATCACAGGTGGAACCATATCCGACAACCTCGGCAAGGATCTTTGCTCCTCTTGCCTGCGCATGCTCCAGAGATTCCAGAACTACGACTCCAGCTCCTTCACCGATAACGAATCCACATCTGTCTTTGTCAAACGGAATCGACGCACGATCTGCTTCTGTTGCACTTGAAAGTGCTGTCATGGAGATAAAACCTGAAACATTTGTCTCACAGATCGGTGATTCAGCACCTCCGGCTACCATCACATCTGCATCTCCGACCTGAATATAACGATATGCCTCGCCAATGCTGTTTGTTCCTGTCGCACATGCTGTTACAACATCTGTACATTTGCCCTTTAAGCCATATGCGATTGCTACATTTCCGGCTGCCATATTCGAGATCATCATAGGAACCATCATTACACTGACACGGTTTGCCTTACCATTCATAACCTTGGCATGTTCCTTTTCGATCGTAGCTACACCACCAAGTCCGTTACCGATACAGGTTCCGAATCTTGTCAGATCTTCTTTCTCAAGATCAATACCGGCATTCTTGATTGCTTCGCCTGTAGCTGCAACTGCATACTGGCAGAACGGCTCCATTCTTCTGGCTGCCTTTGGATCCATATATTGTTTCGGATCAAAATCTTTTACTTCAGCACCCATTTTGCATTTATATTCGGATACATCAAATTTTGTAATCTCGCCAATACCTACTTTATTCTTCTTAATGCCATCCCAGAATTCTTCTACGTTATTTCCGATCGGGGTTACAGCGCCCATTCCTGTTACAACTACTCTTTTCATCTCGTTTTCCTTTCAAAAGACAATCTATCCATTTAGTACATATAAATATGTACCGTCGCAATGCTCATTGTACCATTTCACCTGTCGGTTCAATGTTGGTTTCGCATTATGCTGGTATGTACAAACACATCCCATCGCAATGCTCATTGTACCATCTCGTTTTTAAAACCGCAAGTGTTGGTCTGTTTCTCTTTCAAAATATCTATTTCTCTTTCAGAATATCCATCATCTCAGCGATCATTTCTTCATCCTGAAGCCGGAACAGAATCTCTACTCGTCTGGATGCTTCCAGATCGACAGATCCATCCTCCTTATAAATCGGATTGCTGTAGGACTTTCCATTTGCCGTCAGCACACTTCGGAGCAGTTCAACATCCGTGGAGCTTATGATCCCGTTACTCTCGGTCAGGCAATACTTCGCAACAGAAAAGGCTCTCTGCTGGGAAAGTTCAAGATTATAAATATAAGATCCATTCGTATCTGTATGACCTTCTATAATAATCTCCGATACATAATCACGATATTTTTCATCCAGCAGCACTTTACAGTATTTGGGAAGAAATTCTTTCAAGAATGTCTTTCCTTCTTCCTTCAGATCACTGTCTGCTACATCAAACAAAACGCTTGCATCAAATGTGATCGCTCCGGTTTTTTCATCAACTTTTACATTTAAAGAACTGCCGGCAAACTCATCGCGGAGAGCCGCCACCAGATCACTTCGGATGCCTGCGATCCGATCCAGCTCATCCTGCTGATCTTTTAACAACTGCTCCTGTTTCTTGATAATTTCTTTCTGCTTATCAAGCTCTGCCTGTTTACTCTCATACTGGCTCTTTGACTGCATCAGTGTAAAAGAAATGATCAGAATAAAGATCAGAAGGAGTGCCGCCATCATATCGGAATACGACAGCCAGTAAGAGGTTTCTTCTTCCTCCGGTCTTCTTCGTTTCTTACTCATGCCTTATCCCTCCCTGCTGCTCTGCCCGATCGCCCTCGGGCGGTTCAGTCTGCCCCGGAAGATGTCATTCTGATCTTTCGTCAGGATACGGATATCTTCGATATCTTCATGCATGGATTTCAGATATGCAAGTGTTTCTTCGATTGCCTTCTGTGTTGCTATCGTTGCTTCCAACTGTTTCTTCTGGAAATCAAGTTCCAGATTACCGTTATCGTAAGTCGCATCCGGACGCACATACCGTTTGAACTCTGCTACAAATTCATCCAGCTTGTGATATGCCTGTTCCAGAACCGTCTTAAAGATCAGATTAAATGTCAGGGAAAAGATCATACCATAGATAGATGTATGGAACGCAACCTTGATACCATCCATCAGAGGTCCGATACTGTTCGTAATCTCCTCTGCTGAACCTGTATTAAATGCCTGAAGTCCAATTGACAGACCGATAAAGGTACCAAGGATACCCAGTCCTGTCATGGCTCCCGGAACCAGACTCAGACGACCTTTTTCAACCGCATCATCGATCAGCTGGTAATTGATAAAATCTTCGATATCGCAGGCATATTTTTCTTCCTCATCCTGCTCCAGACGTTTCATTTCTTCCACATAATCTACATAGGAATTTCTCAGATGTTCCTCATTAAAGATACCATACCGGGTCTCGGTACGATACAGATCCCAAAGAAGCTTCTTTTCTTTTGCATAATCGCCCTTGATATAGCTGATAGCTATACGAAAATCTTCCCCCATCTGGTCGATATGCTTCAAATGCTTATATGCATAGACAAATATCGCTCCCACGATTCCAAACATACAGACACTGATCAGCACATTTGCCGGATCCAGACTATCATTTGTCACATTCAGTAAAATACAGATACCGAGCATCACCACATAGACAACAGGCAGCCACTTTTTATTCAGCTCTACCTTCATGTTCTGCTTCTTACGGAATGCTCTTGCCGCACGTTCATTCTGCGGCCGAATGGTTTTTAACCGGTTTCGTTTGTTCATTTTTTCGTTTCCTCTCGTATGATCTCATTCAGCCTTTTCATTCGTATCTGCCAAAGCGTTTCCCCATTCGTTTTATTGTAGCATTAATCCGCATTTTTTACCATCACAATGCGTAAAAAAAGGCACCAGATACAAATAAATTCTATTATCTGTATCTGATGCCATATGCTAAATACAACATCGTCCATCTGATGCCATAAGCTCTAACTGTCTATCTGACGCTATAAGTTCTGACCCTCACCTGACACCGACCGGCTGTAACGCCTGTATTTTCATTTTACCAACCGCTTGCAGAAGGTTCTGAATATAAAACTTTGGATCCTTTCCCGTTCTTTTTCACGAGTATCAGTTTGGAATATCCATTTTTATCACATTTCTTATACACAATGTAATCACCCTGTAATGTATAATACTGTATCGTTGAAGTACTGCTTGCATTCTTATCCTTCAATACATTATAGATCTCCGTTTTCTTTCCCTTTGACGTCGTATAATCTATCGCCTGTGGAAAATATAAACTACCCACTGTCTTTCCTCTGGAGGTAAGTGAACCTTTTGATGTCTTGATCGGCGTTCTTGCATCCCGTTCTGTACTTAATACAACAGATTTTGCTTTCTTTTTATTTTTTCCGGTAAGTGACATGGAATATGTACCAACCGTTTTATCATATTCTATATCACTGGTCTTTACATGCTGCGTCTTTGTATAGTAGATCTTTTTGCCTGCAAATACAAAATCACGGCCTCTTGCAAGTTTTGTTTTCTTACCATTCTTAATTGATACACGCACGATATACTTATCTGATCCATCGGATCCGCCATAATTATCATAGACTGCATACAGATAATTTCCTTTTTTTCTCAAGCTTCTAAATCCTTTTCCACCTGCTTTGGCAATGGTTTTTGTCTTCTTCGTTTTGATATCATAGCAGAAGATTTTTCCAGTTTCCGTGATTGAATAATAAACCTTATTACCACTGATCACAACTGAACATCCGCCACCACCAATATAGTTATCCTGTGTCTGATATGTCTTTGCATCTGCCTGATTCGGGTAAATTAAGCATCCGATCAGGACTGCAAGCATACTGAATAAAATTGCATGTGATTTTAAAAATTGTTTCATATCTTATCCATCTCCTTCATTATTTGATTAAATATCTGCCTCTATATTCTTCGCCTCTTCATGTCCGGCGCGGCTCTAGTCTCTGATGACCTTATCCAGGCAGCCATGTTCTTCACATGAATTTCTTGCCATTCTTCCCTGCGCATCGATATATACAATATTGCCATCGGCATCTTTGTATGCCAGAGACTCATGCGCTCCTGCGCTTGGATTGGTACTGGCATCTCCGATCGTAAGCCATACGCCTTCGCCTTCTGCAACAGTATCTGTCGCTTTATCATACAGATAATTCAGTCTCAGATCCTCCTCTGCCGCAGCGCAGACAATATCTATAGCCACACAGGTTATGATACCGCCACGCAATGCCATCGCGCGGTTTAAAACCGGCATATTGAACATATTATAATAAAGCGCAATACCATCGACTGAGAATCCATCCCACAGAGTCGGATTTACATCTTTTTGAGTACATTGATATCCCGGATAATGCGCTGTCGTTGAAATATAATCTGCAAGAGTTTTCAGCTTATCATAATTCGACATATCATCTGTCCACAGCTTTGCCTCTACATTTCTCCGAACCTTTGTATACAATTCTGTATCAAGAAGATTTCCATCTTCATCATATGGCTTCGGAGCAACATACATAGTGTCATATAAAACGCCATCCCTGTAAGCATCCAGTCTGCACACGCGCACACCTGCACCAGCTGTTACAGTAAGCTTGCACTGTGACATTGCCTTGCCGGAAAATTCTATTTTTCCACTTGTTGTCGAAGTCGTAACGGATGTTGTCTCTCCATATACCCCCTTCAGATTATAGGTTTCTACTTTTATTTCCGGTTCTGAAGTATTCCAGCCTGCCCAATCCATCAGATTTCTGTATTCTTTCGGTGTAACATCGGATACCTTAAAGGTTATATGTTCATTTAACCATGCAGCATTACCTTCACATGCAAACCCGTCTGGGGGTTTTTCCTGTCCAATATAGATGGCGTAACTACTTATTATAAAGGAATAGTCAGCATACAATGCTAAGGGGGATAGCCCACTAGGGGATATACCCCCTTTGAACACCCCAGATTTGCTTATTCTTGAGATTTGTCTAATCACGCAAAACCATGTTTGCGGCTCTCTGTTATACGCATTGTATAACACCACTATATTTGTAACAAAAAATAGCGTGGCTGTCAAATCGTAGCCACACTATTTTTTGTGTTCCGTCTTACTGCTGATTCTGTTTTTCAGTAAAGAATGCTCCATAACTAAACATCTTCATGCTCTGGTATCTGCCCATATCCAGCAGATTATTTATTATGATTTCCACGTCCCTGTCCTCACCGGACGGCTCATGCAGTCTCTGGCATATCCTTCCATAGGCTGCAAGCATTTCACTGTAGAGTTTTTCACAGTATCTGCCTTCTGCAAACTCATTCTCTACCACACTGCTTTCTTCACAATCGAACTCATCCAGATCATAATGCCCATTCATCAAATCATAGATCATCGTTTTGAATTCTTCATCCTGTACTCTCATATACATCCTCATCACTTTCCGTGGTCATAAGAATGCATAGAAAAAGGGAAGCCAGTCTTGTCAGATACACTCAAACTGCTCCCCCTTACTTCTTCAGCGTCCTTACGAAGTTCATTAGAATTCTCCGCTCATCCGCACTTAAGTCATCCCATATCTCCAATAATTCACCTTGCTCATCCGTCAGGTCAGGCCGCATACCATCTCCGGCAAAGAACTGTGCGATTGAAATTCCGAATGCATCACAGATCCTTTCCAGGGTCGGTACTGTAGGTATGCTCTTCTTATTCATTATATTTGCCAACGCTGTCTGCGACATATCCGTGAGCTGTGCAAGTCTGTATTTGGAGACTTTATGCTTGCTGCATAATTCTTTTACCCTCTTTGGTATGTACTCCTCTGTACGCAAGTAAATTACACCTCTCTTCTACTTGTACGATATACATATTGTAACCGTAAAGCAGAAGAATTATTAGAACCATATCTCTTGCGTAAATTACTCCATTATAATGGAGTATCTGGGTAAAAAATATGAACAGCAGGTTTATGCAGTTCAGTTTTGTAACATGACAGAACCTTGATTTTCCTTATTTCTATCATTCTTATTTCGTTTTGTTTCAGTTATAAGCATACCATCCGTATTAAAATCCATCAATAAAAATCGTTCGACATATTTCGCATTTTCTATACCTTATTTCTCCATTACTCCACTATGCTTCATTAAATTACGCAACCTTTTTTCACTCTTTGATAGATAATTTACCTTGCGTAAGAAAAAGAAAACAGGAGGTACAATCTATGAACCAAACACAGACATCTGTTAACCACAGACAGATAGGATACCGCATTAAGGAAGTAAGGGAGCAGAATCATCTTTCACAAGCACAGCTTGCGGAAATAACAGACCTTTCCGTCTCCTACATAAGCCACATTGAAAATGCAAAAAGAAAAGCAAGCCTAGAATCTGTTATCCGTATCGTGAATGCCCTCGGCATTACCGTGGATGAACTGCTTGCCGGAGTGCAGATGAACAATCCGGCTGCATACCAGACAGACATCGATATGCTCATGGAGGACTGCTCGAAAAATGAGAAAAGATTCATCTATGAACTTATAAAGGCAAGCCTTGAAACCATGCACAAAAACGGCTGGGAGCTTGCTTCCAGTGACAGGCACAGATAAAGGCACACTATTTTCACACAAATAATTTTTCTTTGAAATAGACTATAGGGATATGGCTGTCCGTATAGTCTATTTTATTTCAGCATGAAAATTTTATAATAAAATCCAGCACAGAAATAAAGGTGGTAAGTCATGAACGAAAACGAGCAGAAAGCCGGCTCAGTTGCCGACCAGAAAAGTAAGATAAGGGAACGTTATAAAGGAATCAATCCGGATGAACTCGATGTAATTCCGGCTCTTCCGCAGGAAGATATATTTGCAGTAGAAAATGAACAGCGTGTTGCAGTATATGCAAGAGTGTCAACGGATGATCCGAGACAAACATCCTCATATGAACTGCAGAAGAACCATTACCATGATGTCATCAGTAAGAGTCCGAACTGGAAACTGGTGCAGATCTATGCGGATGAAGGCATCTCCGGCACTTCACTCCAGCACCGCGATCAGTTTAAACTGATGATCGAAGACTGCAAAAAAGGTCAGATAGATCTTATCGTGACAAAGAGCGTATCACGTTTTGCCAGGAATGTGGTGGACTGCATCGGCTATGTCAGGGAGCTTCTCGCACTCCCCCATCCTGTCGGTGTTTTCTTTGAAACAGAAAGGCTCAACACCTTTGACCCCAAAAGTGAGATGGTGCTTTCCTTCATGGCCACACTTGCACAGGAAGAAAGCCATACCAAGAGTGAGATCATGAATGCATCCATTGAGATGCGTTTCCGCAGGGGGATCTTCCTTACACCGATACTCCTCGGGTATGACCATGATGAAGACGGAAACCTTATCATTAATGAAGGGGAAGCAAAGATCGTAAAACTCATATTTATGATGTACTTAAACGGATGCACCTGTCAGGAGATTGCCGATACCCTGACGGAACTCGGCTGCGAGACCAAAAAGGGGAACACCGTATGGTCTCCCGGTTCTATCCTTCAGATACTGCAGAATGAAAGACACTGCGGTGATGTCCTTGCACATAAGACCTACACTCCGAACTACCTCAACCACAAATCAAAGAAGAATATGCAGAACCGTCCCCAGTACCGGAAGCGCGACCATCACGAAGCCATCATATCAAGGGATGACTTTATTGCGGTCCAAAGGCTGATCAGCAATGCCAAGTATGGGAACAAAGGGATTCTTCCGCAGCTGAAGGTCATTCCGGGAGGTGTCCTGAAAGGGTTTGTATCCATCAACCCCAGATGGGCGGGATTTAAGGAGGCAGATTACATGAACGCTTCTTCCAGTGTTTATGACAGTACCGAGCACTCCATAACCTCTTCCGGCCATGTGGAAGTAAAATCCGGTGAATTTGACCTGCGCGGATATGAGATCGCACGCTCACAGTTTTTTGACAGCACGGACCGTATAACCGTTACCTTCAGCCAGGGAGATATCCGCTTTTCCGCTCCTGCCGTCCGCAAACTTGACAGCACGCTTGTAGAACTTCTCATACACCCAAAGAAACTGGTCTTTGCCGTAAGGAATGCGGGAAAAGACTGCCGGAATGCCATGCAGTGGTCTAAAAAGAGAGACGGCAAAAGCTCTCCCCGTGAAATCAGCGGGACTGCATTTCTTCCCACTCTATATTCCCTCCTCGGCTGGAACGATGACTGCCGTTACCGCATCACTGGGGTAAAGCGTGGCAGCGGGAATGATGCCGTACTGCTCTTCAACCTTTCCGAACCGGAGATATTCATTCCCAATGACATGGTCGGTGCACCGGATGCGGATCCGGCCGTAAAACCCTTTACGGACAACCAGCAGAGAAATGTCCGAGCCTATCCGCCTGACTGGGCAGACACATTTGGGAGCAATTATTACAGCCACGCACAGGCAGAGGAACTTGCCGGATTCACCGGACGTAAAGACCCGGATACCTCCCATGCCCCGGTAACATACAACGACACTGATATACAGGTCACCAGTAAAAATGACATTGAAAAGAATATTAAACAGATCATGTCAGATATGAAGGAGAACACAGATGAACATACAGACAAACGATGAAAAGAATACCATTCCCGTGACCGAGGATGATGCATTCAGCTATGACGGGTATCAGGTCGTCCGCGGCGAGTTCTTTGCCCATACCTATGAACCGTCCTTTACTTTTAATTCCAGCAAGGTATCCGTAAACACCGCATGCATAAAAAA